>SDBT01000166.1_pt1 | contig 90586 bp, 90 predicted proteins | sample 2277101 | NCBI WGS metagenome assembly SDBT01 (sample SAMN10404973, study PRJNA504765) | marine sediment metagenome | isolation source: marine sediment core GS10_PC15, 103 cmbsf | place: Arctic Ocean: Southern Knipovich Ridge | collected 2010
CTGGACTGACATGCAAAACTCAGAGTTGCATCGCAAGCTCAGAGACCGACGTAACCTGAATGGAAAATGTGGCGTATGCGAGTACCGCGAAATTTGTGGTGGCTGCCGAACCCGAGCAGAAATCTACACCGGAGACCTCTTCGCCTCTGATCCAGCATGTGCTTACGTGCCTAAACTATTGCGCGAAAAATAGGGTAACAAAACGTTATTTTTGTTCTGCGAATTCCCAGGCTATGTTAGCTTTCCAAAGGTCCCCTAATTCGGTCAGTTTAATCTCTTTTTCGTCTATTTCGATTAAACCTTTAGCTTTGAGTCGTTTGAGTTGTTCAGGGTAAACTTCTTCTGGGAGTTTTCCAAATTTTTCTTTGAATTCCAGTTTATCTACTGGTAGGCGTATGTAAAGTCTTGTCATTACCTTTCTCATAATGTCTTTTTCTGTAGATTCTGAGAGTTTTGCGATTGGGAATCTTCCTTCGTTGACTGTTGCTATGTAGTCATGCGCGTTTTCGATGTTTGAGTACGAGAATCTTTGGAGGTATCCCATGAAGCATCCTGCTCCTGTTGTTAGGATGCCTGCCCATGGCCAGCCGTTTATGCAGTTTTCTTTTTCATGCCATTCGTCTCTGGAGTAACGGTCGTGACCAATCGGCTTGTAGCCTGCTTCTTTGAATAGTTCGTATGCTGTGGTATACATTTGCTTCGTTAATTCTTGGTCAGCCTGAGGAGGCACCTTTCCCTCTTGCATCTGTTTATACAGGACCGTTTCAGGGTACACTTCAAGGCAGTATGCGTCAACTTCTGCGTCCAATTCGATTGCCTTTTTCACTGTGTTAGTCCAGCTTTCCAGTGTTTGTCCTGGAATGTTGTACATTATGTCTATGCATACGCAGAGCCCAAGTTTTCTGGCGGTTCTGATTTCTTCTGCGGCATGTTCTGCGCTGTCCGGAAGGTTAAGCATCCTTCGCAGTTTGTTGTCAAATGTTTGGGCTCCCATGTCCACTTGATACACGCCATATTCTGCTGCTGCGACGAGTTTGTCTCTGTCGAAGCTTCTGGAGGAGCCAGTTATTTTGATGAAGTAGTCGTCTACTGTGTTGAAGTTTTCTTCACAGAATTTTATTAGACCAAACATCTGGTCTTTACTCATGAGGCTTGGTGTTCCTCCGCCCAAAACTATTTCATCAAACTCGCTGGTTTGAACATACTTTGTTTTGGCATACATCATCAACTCTTTCTTTAGAGCCTCAAGATAGGGGTCCATCAAGGAAAGGGAATAAGGGTTGTTTGGGTAGTAGCAGAATGTACATCGGGAATCGCAGAAAGATATCCATGGCTGGAGCTCCATTACCTTGTTCGATGTGTTCTCAGTTGACAAGAACTCCATGAATTTCTTGTATGTTTCAGGTGCGATATCCTGATAATCCCGATATGTGTAAGGAGGCCAACTCTCTCTTGAGCTGTAGGTGTTCTCTTTTTCTGGGCTAGAGTTTTTCATGTTGAATTTCCCCAGATTCCATGCTAATGAACTATTTACGGATAATATAAACTTGCGTTTTTTCGAAATTAGACCTTTTGTCCACAACTTTTTGTTGTATGCTCGTTTGATATAGTCTTAACTCTGACTCTGCTAAATGTGGCATGTGATCCTTTATGAAACTAGCCATCTTTGTTGTTCTGTTTACATGTCACAAAATTAACAGATAGATTCTCCGCGTGAAACCACCAATTTTCTGAATCTGTCTACGATGAACGATAAAAACAATGCTAAATATGCGGTACCCTGAAGCGGTAAATGTATGCCTTGGAAGATTGACATTATAAATGGCATATATGTACGATCTTCGGCTAGAAAATCATAAAAGTTTTTCGACACTCTTTTTGCTTCATTGTAAGCCTCCTTTAGTTCAGTTGGCTTAATTATCACCGATGTATCTGTCATGAATGCTTTGTCAAAGCTCTTGTCTCTAAAAGGCAGGTCCAAAATCGATGCGAGAATAACATCTTTCCTGTTCTTTTGGCACGTTTAAGCATTTCTTTACTAAAATCAACACCTAAATCTGCCATTACCACATCCTAAATCCACGGTTCTTCCCTTTTGCTTCTTTAGAAACTTTCGTAGTTTATTGTCGTTCAAATTGAAATAAAATCCAAAAAGGAACGGTAACGACTGGAAATAGATGGGAGAAAAGCTGCTCCAATATTTCGGTTTGTCATATTCGTCAAGCCATATGTATTCCGGTTTCATAATGGAACTATCTTCCTAAGCGCTGACCTGTAGAAGTCGATAATTCTTACGTAAATCGTTGTAATAAACCATGTTTTATTTGTGACTGTAATCTTCAGAATGTTTAACGAAATTTTCGGCAATTTTTGTGTTAAAAGCAAAGTAAATGAGCCCAACTACAGCTAGTATGTTGTTTGACATTAATCCCTCATGCTCGCCATCAATTCCTTTTCCATCCGCATCTTGTAGGCAAATCTTGCGTCCTTAGGAATATCTATAATCCTTGAAAAGCGGAAGTCGTTACCATGAATAACCGTTCCCTTTTGAGTTAGCAAGTTGGCATTTATTGTTTCCATCCGTGTGGAATCCAGTGCCTGAAGCTTCCAGTCCATTTCAGCTTTTCCTGAAAGACCCCCAACCATGGAGAATGTGGAGCCTTCAAAATTTGTTATGGATTTAGTCAGATACATTGAACCTCCCTGCTCACTGTATATGGGCATTCCATCGTACGCTGAATCCTTAACATTTTTCATCATCGTTTGATTTGCTGCCAACTGTTCTGTAACCCTGTCAGGGAAGCCGCCTGGAAAGTATAATCCGTCGAGGTTTGGTGGAAGCTCTTTGTCGTGAATTGGGCTGAAAAAAATGGTTTCTGCTCCATATGCTTCTAAAAGGTCGATGTTGTCTTGATTGTGACAGCTGAACGCTTTGTCAAATGCTATGCCACTTCTAACTTTTTTTGCCTCTGATTGGATGGATAAACTTGGTTTTCTATGTCGGGCAGTTCCTCTGATTGTTTAGCTATATCCAAGATTTTATCAATTCAATATGTTTTCCAACGTATTCGACTAGTTCGGAGAGAGTTGTTTTTAACGTTTCTTTTTCAGGTATCGGGATGAGACCGCCACGTCTGGCAGGCAATATAATCTCCGCATTATAGGGAATCACAGCAAGCACTGGCTTTTTTGTAGCTGATTTAATAGCTCTGTTCATCCATTCCGCCTGTTGCCATCCTCTAACCTTGTTTATAATCACGCTTTGAACATTCACTTGTTTGTTTAACACTTTGAAAACGTGTAAAATGGCGTGAGCAACTTCGGCTCTGTGCATCCACATGCTGCCTATATCCAAAACTAGAATGAACGGTGCCTTTAGAATTCTGGCTATCTGGGCGGTGCCCTCGTAATCGGTGACGTCGTCTATTAGTCGTGGGATTCCTTGGAAGATGCCGCCCGCTCCCTCGATGATTGCCAGATCAGCGTTTTTGGCTGATCTTTCAAAGCTCTCTAATACTGTCCTTGGCGATGTGAGCCATGCATCTAGGTGTCTTGACGGTTTTTTAGTTACTTCAGTGTGATATGTGCCGTCTATGTGATCTGGGCCTGATTTGAACGCTTGAACTTTTAGACCTTTTTTTTATAGCGGCTCCCATTATTCCTGTGGCAACCGTTGTCTTACACCCTTCACCGTAGAGGCCTGCAATAACAACTCTGGGTACGTTCATCATCTTTTCATACGTCAATTGTTTCAGGATATTCACGCCTGAAGAATCACTTAAACAATTTACCAAACACATATAAAATTTCGCGTTACTGATTTGAAATGATAAGAAGAAAAGTTTACCGGCTCTTTTTTTGTCGTGCCCAATCGGGTCACCTTAAATTTCCTTCTTTGGAAAATTATCCACCTTATCTTTATTAATAACCCTTTTTGTATATTAATCGCAAATATTTGAGGACGAATTGTAAGGATGCACGTAACTTTTGTGAACCCACCTTACCCCGCAGGGTCTCATCGACACCCCCCGTTCATCCCTTTGGGCATTGGATACCTTGCCGCTGTCCTAGAAAAAAACGGATACGATGTTAACGTCATCGACTGTCAAGCCCTCAAACTCACATTAAGCGAGGTGGAAAACGAACTTCGCAAACGTCAACCCGATGTGGTTGGATTAAGCTCCACTACTCTTACTTACAAATCTGCCCTCAAAATAATTAAACTAGCTAAGAAAGCTTTGCCAAATTGTTTAACCGTTCTTGGAGGCTCTCATGTCACATTCTGGGATGATAACGCTTTGCAGGAATGCCCACAATTAGACGTTGTTGTAAGAAAAGAGGGAGAAAATACGTTGCTGGAGTTGGTGCAACGTCTAGAAGAAGGCAAAAGTTTTCATGATGTGGTGGGAACGACCTGCAGAAAAGATGGAAAAATCGTGAAGAACCCAGACAGGCCCTACATTGAAGACCTTGACGAACTTCCATATCCCGCTGTTCATCTTTTCCCTCTTGAGCAATTCAATAAATACGGGAATATTATTTTTCCAGTTATGACAAGCCGCGGATGTGTCTTCTGGTGTGACTTCTGTACAGCCGTAAGGATGTTTGGACAGAGATACCGAATGCGAAGCCCAAAAAAAGTTGTAGATGAACTTGAGTACCTCTATAGAAAATACGGCGAGAAACAATACACCTTCTATGATGACGCATTCACGGTGAACCAAGCAAGAACCGAAGAGATATGTAACGAAATTCTGAGGCGAGGCTTAAAGATAAAGTGGGATTGTGAAACCCGCGTGGATATGGTTTCAAAAAATTTGCTACTCAAAATGAGAGAAGCCGGATGCATTGCCGTATGGTACGGTGTCGAGGCAGGGTCACAGAAGGTTATAGAAGCCATGGGAAAAGGGATTTCAATCCAACAGACTCTTAACGCCTTTAAGTGGACACAAGAAGCTGGACTGATAGCTGTTGCAAGTATTATTCTCGGCTTTCCGGGTGAAACTAAGGAAACCGCATGGGAAAGCGTAAAACTTTTGGAAAGAATAAACCCCGACGAGATTGGAATCTACATTGCGACACCCTATCCAGGGACTCCCATGTACGATTATGTAACGAAGATGGGCTGGCTAAAAATCCATGACTTCAACAAATACGACACAGCCACACCCATATTTGAGTCTCCAACCATGAGCTTGGATGAACTTAGAGAAATCCATGATAAGGCACATCAAAGTTTTTACCTCCGTCCAACTTATGTCATCCGGGCTTTCAGCAAAGGAGGCGTGTATGGTTACTCAACGACTCGCACTGCCTTGGCGTGGCTTCGAAGGCTTATAGTCTCCAAACTAGGCTTTGGATAATTTCGCACTATAACTACGTAAGTTCTCCAACTGGTGGATGATTTATTGCAAAAAAGAAAGCTTGGTAGAACCGGTCTTCAGGTCTCCATTGTTGGTTTTGGTGGAACATGGATTTCACAGCTAAGCATGGATGAAGCAGTGAATGTTGTCCGAAGCGCCTTTGAACTGGGCATTAACTACTTCGACACTGCGAAACTGGACTGGGATAGTGAAGAAAAAATCGGAGTAGCATTGAAGGATGTAAGAGATGAGTGCGTTTTAGCTACGAAAACTGCCTCAAGAACGAAAAGTGAATCGCTAGCGGACTTCAAAAGTAGTTTGCATCGACTGAAGACAGACCGGTTGGATTTGATTCAACTTCATGGAATAGATGACGAAAAAACGCTTCGGAAGGCAATAGGTTCAGGCGGTTCACTGGAGATGTGTAAAAAGGCTCGTTCTGAAGGTTTAGTGGACTTTATTGGCATCACAGGCCACAAGCCTCACATATTGATTGAAGCCATCAAAACAAACGAATTTGATACGGTACTAGTGCCCCTTAACGTGGTAACAAGGCAAGCTTTAGAGGAATTGATACCACTCGCAAAAGACTTAGACCTCGGCGTTGCCATAATGAAGCCGTTATCAGCTAAAACCTCCAAACTCATAACCTGTTTATATCATCCATCCCTTTCTCTGCTTTCTGGCGAGCCCGAACTGAAAGCTCTGTTAGGAGCTAGTAAGAGTTCAATGGTTCGCAACGCCCTCAGGTTTGTTTTGTCACAGGATGTATCCGTGGTTGTCATAGGGTTCAAGTCGATTGAAGAAGTTGAGACAGCCGCTAGAGTAGGAAATGATTACCAAGGGTTAACAAGTGATGAAAAAAACCGTTTTAGCGCCCAATTTGACGGGAATTATTGCCGAGACTGTGGACTCTGCCTACCTTGCCCTCAAAACATTGACATATCAGCTATACTCAGGTTTCACTCTCTCTCCACAACTTATGGATTGAAAAATTGGGCAAAAAAACTGTATAACGGACTTGAATTTGATGTCACCAAATGCACTGAATGTGGTGAATGTGAACCAAAATGCCCATACAACTTACCTATTATGTATATGTTACAAAAAGCTCAGATGGATTTACGGCACTAGTTTCATAAGTTGTAACGACATTGAATCTTTGTGTCCCTCACGTTTGGATGATGTTAGATGGAGAATCCCATGTTAAAGATGCTTAAAAGCCAAGTTCAAGGGTTTACCTATTTATTATCAAATCCTCCACAGTTAAAGCATCTCATCATAAGGGAGACTCGATATCGGCAGAGGCTTCAGAGTAAACAAAGATGGATAGAGTGGCAGAAATATAACCGCGCACGAATATCAGCAGCACTACGCGATCATGCAGCAGAGGCGCTCATGCTTCCATTTAATGTGGCAAGGATACAAACTATTTCTGGTATGGTTAGTCCTCTGGGAAACAGCTTAAATGTTCTAGATGTCGGGGGCGGAAACGGAGTCATTGGCGAGCGCTTATGGAAAATGGGCAACTCCGTAACAGCTGTAGACCTGCCAACAGTCCACTCACGCTCACAGAAGCCGATGTCTATTAGCTGTGGCTGGAGACGCAGAGAAATTACCTTTTTCCTCAAATAGCTTTGATGTAGTTTTAGCATCTGAAATAGTGGAGCATTTATGGAATCCACACAGTTTCTTTGATGAGGCTTACAGAGTTCTTAAAGCTGATGGACATTTGATAATGTCCGCGCCTGAAGGAATAGCAGGTCTGCGTTACGATTCTCATAAACATTACTTCACGGTGGAAATTTTAAAGCAGTTGCTCGGTGCAAAATTCACAGTAATCAACATTAAACGTTTAATTGATGTATGTAATCCAACGCCTACAATTATTGTGCTATTCCGTAAATTAGTAGTCAAAAACTTAAGACAATAGCAACTTGGTAATTTTTCTTGGATTTTAGAAAATCTTCCTGATTCTCCAGATGAGATGATTCAAAGCTGTTCTTGCCATTACTTTGCTGTAGAAGTTTCTTTTGAACATGTGGCGAAGAACATATTTTGGGGAGTAAAAGCTGTCATAGAACTGGCTTCTTATTTTGGTTACATCTTCAGTTGACAGGTTAGGGTTATCAAACACAGGTGCTGTTGTGTCATAACGTTTCCAGTCATTCGAAATGTTCCATCCCATGTCTTCAATGAGGTTGCGAAGTTCTGTGCCTGGATACGGAGTTGCTACACAAATGTATGCATCGTCTGGTTCGGTTTTCCTGAGTAAATCGATGGTCTGTTTTAGCATATCCGGAGTCTCTCCAGGGTATCCAACTATCACCGAGACAGCGACGAACAAACCAGCCTTCTTTGCCAATTTGATTGCCACCTTGTTTTGTTCAACGGTTGTTCCCTTGTTTACAGCGTCTAGAATTGTTTGGCACCCCGATTCAACTCCGAAGAAGACTTGTTGACAGTTTGCCTCCCTCATTTTGGCTAACATTTCTTTAGAAACCGTGCTGACTCTGGTTTGGCAATCCCATGGAATGCCGATTTTTCTGTTTTTGATCTCTTCACAAATCTTGAGTGCCCTTTTTTTGTCAAGTGTAAACGTGTCGTCATAAAAGGAGAATGCGTCGGCTCCATGCACATCTCTTAACCACTCAAGCTCGTCCACTACGTTTTTGGGGCTTCGCGCTCTGAAACCTTTCCCAAAAATTCGGGATGTTGTGCAAAATGAACATTGGGATGGGCACCCTCTGCTTGTTATTATTGGAAGAATCCTTCTCCCAAAAAGCCGATATTTTTCTAGCGGGAAGTATTTGTATGCTGGACGGGGCAGTTCGTCAAGTTTTTGAATGAAGGGCCTATTTGGCGTTCGAACTGTTTGTCCATTATTTCTGAACGTTATTCCTTCAATCCTGTTGAGGTTACTTGGGTTGGACACGTTTTGTGCTAGCTCTATTAATGTTTGTTCGCCCTCGCCCCTCACCAATATGTCTACTGCTTTTTCTTCGTTGAGAATTTGTTCGTCCATAAACGTGGCGTGTGGGCCTCCCAGAACAACCATTGCTTCAGGGCATGCTTCTTTTGCAACATGTGCGGATATAAGCGCTGATTGTATTGTTGGTGTCATAGAAGTGATACCAATCAAATTCGGTTCAATAGATACTAACTTTGCTTTTAATTCCGCATGGTTCATCTCTAGTGCTGGACAATCTATAACCGTTACTTCATGTCCGTTTTCTTCAAGGACAGCCGCCAGATATGCTAAACCGATTGACAGGTAAAGTTGATGCCGATAGACTCCTTTTAATGGTGGTGGGTTGACCAACGATGTTTTAATTCTTCTACGGGTCTTCGTCACTTTTTGCACCAGATTTGCGGCAACCGCCAGAATAGTCAGAGTTAGAAACTTCCTCCGCTATATCTTTGTTGTTTATGGCTGGATTTATGCATGAGGAGATCGGTGTTATTCCGATTACGTTGTCCCGCGGAGTGAATGTGATGTGTTGTCGTGTCTCTTTCAAGAACCATGGTTGGCTCATGAGGGTTACCTGAATCTTTTTTATCCTTCTAACCATTTTTGGTTTAACACATTCAAGATATAATTCGTTCATAACGATTAATCTTGTCGATTGTCGAGAAAAAACGTCTTCTTTTAGCCTCTGTACAAGTATTTTTGCGAACCTGAAATGAGTTTTTTGGGTAGCTAAAAAGTGATGCATGTTTTCATGTGTACATTTCTTGCGCTAATAAAACGCAAACAAATGTTATGTCCAAGCCTGCGTATTCAGCAAAATATTTAAACACATTAACGCACATAATCTCTGAAGAAATTCAAAAAAATAAGGAATGAAAAAAATGAATATTTGCAAAAATAAATCAAAAATATCTACTATCGCTTTAATTCTACTATTAACAATTTCTGCAACATTAGTTGCTCTACCTGCCGTAATAGCACAACCTCCTCCCGCAGCTCCACAAACAAAAGCAACAGTCGCGTATCTTGGTTGTATGCCTAATCCAATAGGTGTTGGCCAAGAAGTGCTGATGCACATCGGAATAACAGAGTCCTTAGGATCCGCAGACGAGGGATGGGAAGGAATGACTGTAAACGTTGTAAAACCAGACGGTACAACTGAAACGTTAGGTCCTTACAGAACTGACTCAACAGGAGGAACGGGTGGATTGTTTATACCTACAATGGCAGGAACATACACTCTAACGGCCAACTTCCCTGAACAGACAGTGACAATGACTCCATTTTTCAGTCCATTCCCTGTTACAACAGTATATACTGAAAGCGACAGCGACCCCGTTGAACTCGTCGTACTAGCAGACCCAATAGACTTCTATCCCGGGCATTCACTACCAAGCGAATATTGGAGTCGTCCAATAGATTCACAACTTAGAGAATAATCAGCTATTTCAGGAAGCTGGGTCAGAGACCCCGATAACCTGTATGCTCCTTACAATGATGGACCAGAGACCGCTCACATACTGTGGACAAAAGAAATCGCAACTGGTGGTCTTGCTGGAGGCGAACTAGGCGGATACAGCTACGGAATCGGAGACGCATACGAAGGCAAATGGGCTACTCGCTTTATCTTAGCTGGAAATCTCTACTATGAAGAATGAGGAGCAAGATCAGAAGAAGCAGCTGTTACTCATTGTGTTGATTTTCATACTGGTGAAGAGCTATGGAGCAAAGTCTTCATGGACAACCAATCTATAGCATTTGCACAGAATCTAGATTTTAATGGAATGAACTATCACGGCATTTTCGCATACTTGTATGTTCAAACTGGTGGTGGCGGTGGCTTCTTTGGGCCTCCTACACCTGCAACATGGTACGCATTTGATGCTCGCACTGGCGACTGGCGCTTCACAATCGAGAACGTTCCTGCAGGAACTACACTACGGTCCAAGCAACGAAATGTACAAACTGGACGTTTCCACAGGGGCTGGAACGTTGAAAATATGGGATATGAACGCTCTTATTGCCGCTTCAGCAAGTGGCTACGGTTACGGCAGCTGGGGAAACTCACCCATGGTCAAGTCTTTGACGCAGCAGCAAACTCTATAGCAGCTCAGAGTGCATGGATTGTTAACACTACTATTCCAACTGGTTTAGCCGGAAGTGTTTCCGTAGCAAACTATGGTGATCGAGTAATCGGTTCAAGCGTAAACCAAGAACAAGTAACACTTTGGGGCTTAAGTTTGGAATCTGGCGATGAAGGAGACCTGCTGTTCAATAACACTTGGGACGTACCAGACTACTGGAGTGAAATGAACCTAACTGTAAGCGGATTTGTTGGCGGATTTACTGCGTGGAGCTTTGAAGACAAAGTTGGAGTCTTGTTTACAAAGGAAACCAGAGAGAATTTTGGTTTCAGTCTTGAAACAGGAAAATACCTGTGGGTCCAACTCCTTCTGAATACTACCTGAACGCACTTGAAGACTCAAGAGCATTCATCGCAAACATTGCATACGGTAAACTCTACACAGCGAGCGTTGGCGGAATCGTTTACTGCTACGACATCCAAACCGGCAATGTGGAATGGACATGTGAGGTAACTGATCCATACTCGGAAATGTTATGGTCTAACAACTGGTGGGTTAAACCACTATTCATTACTGGCGGCAAAATCTACGTCTCCCACACCGAGCACTCTCCTGTTGACCCCCGACCAAGAGGCGCTCCCTTCGTTTGTCTTGACGCCGAAACCTGTGAAGTAATTTTCCGTGTTGATGGTGCCTTCCGTACAACTCGATGGGGTGGCCGAGGAATGATCGCAGACAGCATAATAGCATTAATGGATACATACGACCAGCGGATATATGCTATAGGTAAGGTCCAAGCTCACTAACTGTTGATGCACCTGATACAGGCATACCCGTCGGAACAGGTGCCACAATCACAGGTACTGTAATGGATGAATCTCCAGGCACAAACGATTCTGTTTTGCAAGCACGTTTTGCAAATGGCGTTCCCGCAATCGCGGACGCAAACATGGGCGAATGGATGAAATACGTCTACAAACAATTTGAGCGACCAGCAGATGCAAAGGGTGTCCCAGTAGTATTGATGGCAATTGATTCTAACGGCAACTACCAATATCTTGACACAACTACAAGCGATGCATACGGCAACTTTGGCGTTTCATATGAGCCTGAAGTTCCTGGCACATACATGATTATTGCAACATTCTTTGAATCTGAGGCCTACTATGGTTCTACATCGACAGCATATCTGACTGCTAATCCGGCTCCAACAGCAGCAACACCAATTGAACCAGAAGTACCTGAAACACCAACAGAACCTGAAGAACCAGAAACACCAACAGAGCCCGAAGAACCAGAAACACCTGAAGAACCAGAAACCCCAACCGAACCAGAACAACCAGCAGAAACACCACTCATAACAACAGAAATAGCAATCATCGCAGCAGTCGCAGTAGCCTGTGTCATAGGCGTAGTAGCCTTCTGGGCACTACGAAAACGGAAATAAACAATTTCCCCCTTTTCTTTTTTTCTAAACTACAATATATTTAGTTAATCATATTTTAGGAAAAGTCTCTTTCCCATGTGGGGTTGTCAAGTTTACATGAAAAGGAATCCCAAACAATCTTTTGATATTGCTGTCCTAACAGGGGAACAAGTAAACATTCGTTAGCAAAAATACTGGCAACATACAGAGTATTCCTAAAATTATTGCTACGTTTCGAATTTTTAAGGCACAAATTATTTTGCTTGAGATTAACTCTTCGATTTGATCGCCAACAGCATATTGACCCTGTTTTTCTAATTGTACGCGAAGAGCTCCAGCCATGGATGCCATCTGCCATCCATGATTTGTGCTAGGAATCTTAGCCTGGTCTCGACGAGCAATTGCCCACGCATTCTTGTAGTCTTCCCTCAGAATAGCTGAAGCCAAGATTATTAGAATGGTTGTTAATCGAGCTGGAATATAATTAACTATGGTGTCAATGACTGCGGAAAACCATCCAATATGAATGTGTTCAGGGTCTTTAAATCCCACCATCCCGTCAAGCGTGTTTATTGCTCGAAACGCGACAGCACCTGGAACACCAAAGAAAGCGTAATAAAATATGGGAGATAATCTGAAATCCGTCAAGTTTTCGGCTAACGATTCGATAACAGAAGATACTATTTGTGGTCCAGTTAATTCTTTATTGTCTCTTCGCGAGAAGTGAGCATACTTTCTTGCTTCATTCAAGTCCCCTACTTCGATCGCTTTTGCCGCGGCTATGCCCCAGTCCGTTTCAAGCTTCATGCAGATGGTTAGTTTAAGGATTACCGCGGCGACGAGAATGTAAATCAGAATTCCTAGGTACGTGTAGATGATTCTTAACCCAAAATAGACAGGTAACGTAAATGCGGTTATTACTATCAGGGCTAACAAAACACCGTTTAACTTTTCTATTTTTGGATTCGGGTTCTTGAAATGGGGCTCTAATGCGTTAGTGAATTTGCCCATCCAGACTGTTGGATGCAGTCTGAATTGGATTCGTCGAGGATAGTTAGGAGAAGGATCGCCAAAAATCAAATCTGTCACTAAAGCTAAGACAAGAACTGAGACTGCAATTAATAGACTTGTTATTGCTATCATTGATTAAACACTGCTATTAAATTGATAGACACCAATTTCACAGATACCGATAGTCCAGAAATCTTACTTAAATCGATTGCCATCAAAACCAACAAAACCAGCATATTAGGAGACTAATAACAGAAGATTGTTGAAAACAACCTTTTTTCTGGAAAAACCAAGCAACAACAAAAACTAGTAACAAAAAAAGGAAAAAGAAGAGTCTACAGTTTCAGATGTTTTACCAGACTGAGATTTTTCCGTATGCTAGTTTTTTGCAGAAGTCTTCTATGTTTGCTAGTTCAGCGTCGATTACTTCTGTTATTCTGCCCTGCACTTTACTGTCAAGAGAAGCCCCGTCGTTCATGACTACCTGTGCAGCAGCTATTGCGGGTTGATCAATCGGCTTACCAATCTGGCTGAGAAGCCACACACAAGTCTCTGCTACTTCAGGAACCTCGCTGCAGATTTTTCTGGCTATCTGGTGAGTTAAAGCGTTGTAGATTTTTCCAACGTGACTAACGGGGTTCTTTCCGGCAGCAGCCTCAGTGCCTATTGGTCTGTTAAGTGAGATGACACCGTTGACTTTGTTGCCTCTGCCTACCTGACCAGAATCCGCACCATCCGCGCTAGTGCCAAGCACGCTCAAGTAGACGCCGTCTACGCCTCGTCCCTCAACATCCAAAGTGTTAACATAAATGTTAACCTTGTCAAAGTCGCCCTTCGCATTCGCCCACTCATGCACATCCACCTGAATATCAGCCTTCTTTCGCATGTAATCTTTTTCGCCCTCAACAAAGCGGTCAACAAAAGCCATAGCCACAGTCAAATTCAGAACATTACCGTTCTTGTAGCCCATGACTTTAACGTCTTCTCCACCCGCAGGAAACCGCTTCTTGAAATCTGCTGAATTCACGTAACGCTCAGTAGTCAAAACCATATTCTCTGTTCTTGTCAGTGGCGCATAGCCCACAGCCGCCGAAGTGTCGTTAGCTCCAAACATGCAGGTTTCTCGCTTGAAAATGTCAGTGAGCCCTTGAGAACCATGCTTAATCTCCACTTGATACTTCATGTGCTCCTCGGGATCAACAAAACGCAGATTCTCCTTCAACCACTTTTTAGCCGTTTGGATAGCGATTTCGTTAACTGGAATCTCCTTTCCGTCAGCCTCAAAGGTTGCCCTGTCACCGAAAATAAGAAGCATAGGCTCATTCACGACTCCTCCACCGAACTTGCATTCCACATCGCCAGCAACAAGCAACGACTTGTCAGTGTTATGATGCAGAATAGTTCCGAACTCCTTCAGATACGCCTTGCTCAGCTCCACTGAAACCTGATCCATTATAGCGTCACACATAGAGTCAGGATGACCGACACCCTTGCGTTCAACAATCTCGAGGGGTTGCTTCTCAAGAGGTGTCCGTTTCGAACCGTTAACAACTATGTTTCGCATGAAAACACCTTGACGCAAAATCTAACCCTGATAATTCATATATACCTTACCATAATACACGCAACAAAATCGTACCAAACAACCCCAATTTACACTGCAAACAATTCCCTCACACAAAAGAACAACAACTTCTGTCCAAGCAAATTTTGCCATAAAATTGTAGTAAAGATTGATAAACAGGACACCTCAATAGTGAAAAATATGCTCGAACAGTTAAAAGAGGCATGCGGGGTTTTCGCAGCACAGGACTTCACTAACAAGCCTGTGTTTCCATATGTCTACTGGGGACTACGAGCCCAAAACCACCGCGGTCACCAATCCCACGGATTCCTCACCTACAACGGAACATTCCACAGCAAAAAAGGCTTGGACCTTGTTCCAAAAATAAGAAAGGACAAACTCCAAAAGTGGCTAACAGACCTGCCCGGATCCGTTGGGTTAGGACACGTCAGATACTCCACATCTGGCGGAACAGATTACGAATCACTAATAAAAAGCACTCAACCAATTTTAGAGAAACGGGGAAAAAAACAGATAGCCCTCGCCTTCAACGGCAACGTCGTCAACACCCCAGAAATAATACAGGAAATAAGAGAAGAATACCCAAACTTCCGATTCAACTACGACGCAGAACTAATCTCCAGAAAACTACTAAAACAAGGAAAAGACGGCGACCTAGCCTCATCCGTAAAACGATGCATGAAAGAAATCGAAGGCGCATTCTCCGTCGCAGGAATAACCGAAAAAGGAGAACTCTTCGCCTTCAGAGACCCCCTCGGAATAAGACCCCTATGCTGCGGCTGCAGTAAGGATAAAAAAACATGTGCAGTATCATCAGAAAGCGTGGGTCTAGACATAAACAGCTTTGACTTCAATTTTGAGGTGAACCCCGGAGAGCTTGTGGTCGCCTCAAAAGACGGCTTCACCAGAAAACAACTGTGTAATGGAGAAAAAAGGGCACTGTGTGCCTTCGAGTTCGCCTACTTTGCCAGACCAGACTCGAGGCTAGGAAACAGGTACGTCTACGAAGTCAGAGAAGCGTTCGGAAGAAACTTTGCGTGTGAATATCCTGAAACCACAAGCAAAGTGGACCTGATCCTGTCAATGCCCGAAACAGGCAACGACGCAGCCTTCGGATACCACGAGTTGACGGGTATACGATGGGAAAGAGCCTCCAGAAGGCACAGGTACGTGGCGGAGAGAGCATTTATTCTGCTTTCAGATGAACGATACACCACAATAGACAGAAAAATCAACATTGTTGACCATAAGCTGGCAGGAAAAAATATTGCCGTAGTGGATGATAGTATTGTCAGAGGCGACACCACCAAAGTTGTGGTCAAAAAGCTGCGGAACATGGGCGCAAACAAAATTTACCTCTTCATAACCTTTCCAAGAATTATTGGTCCATGCTTCTACGGAGTTGACATGGCAACATACAAGGAACTGATTGGGTCACAGCACGACGCAGAGGAGATATCCGAGATAGTGGGCGCAGACGCAGTGAATTACCAGTCAGTGGATGGGCTAATCAAAGCCACGGGCTTAGTCAAAGAGGACCTGTGCTTGGGATGCATCACCGGCAAGTATCCCACGCCCATAGCCCAAAAGTTGGCGGATGAAATGAAGGAAAGATTCGAGAACGGATACAACGAAAAAGGAAGAATATACGAGACTTACACAAACTAACATTACACATTTTTAGCATGTTTAGGTGATCAGTGATGGAGAAAGTTGGCATCCTAGTAATTTCTTATGGCTCAAGAGCAGCCGCCATGATAGATGCTTTTGTTCGTAGTGAAGATTACGCCCCAAAATTCTATGTTGTTGATAAACAGAAGAACCCCTTCAACGTGAAACGTGCAGAGAAGCACACGGTCATTTCTGATTTTAACCTAAAGGCGATTACGAGATTCGCCAAAAAGCACAAAGACAACATAGACTTTGGGATAGTTGGTCCCGAAAAGCCGATTATCGCCGGAGTAAGAGACGTCATCGAGAAAGAAACAAGGATACCCCTGATTTGTCCAACCAGAAGATACGCCATCGAAGCAAGCAAAATTGCTCAGCGCCAACTATTCCAGAAGGTTGCGCCAGAAGTTAATCCAAAATTCAAGGTTTTCGACCCAAAAGACTACAGCAGCACAACACAAGCAAAAAAGAGTGTTTACGCTTGGCTAAAAGAGCTCGACAACCAAGTGGCGGTGAAGCCTGACAAGGCAACTGCAGGAAAGGGAGTCGGAGTCTGGGGAGACCACTTCAACACGCCCAAAGAGGTTTTTGAGCATTTCATATCAAACTATGAACATTGTCCAGTTATAATCGAAGAGAAGGTCGAGGGCGAAGAATCCAGCTTCCAAACGTTCTGTGACGGAAAACGTTTGGTTCCCCTGCCCGAAACCAGAGACTACAAACGAGCCTTCGACGATGACAAGGGACCCAACACTGGAGGAATGGGCGCCTACAAAAACGCTGGAGACATACTGCCTTTCATGACCTTAAGAGACCGAGAAAAAGAAATCGAAATTGTCAACAAAGTTTTTGCAGAACTGAAGGGAAAAGGCAGCAACCCCGAACTGCGAGGAGTTCCTTTATATGCTGCTTTCATTCACACCAGCAAAGGACCAAAAATCCTAGAAGTCAACAGCAGACCTGGAGACCCAGAAATAATGAATCTGCTGCCCGTCCTGAAGGATGATTTTGTTGAAGTATGCTACAACATGATAGATGGAAACCTAAGAAAACTCAACTTCAGGAAGCAGGCAACAGTTGTAACCTATAAGGTTCCGCCAGACTACGGCGGATACACTTCCAAGTTTCCCAATCGCATAAACAAGAATGAGGTGGATACTGCGGTTGATTTGAGTGGCGCAGAGAAGCTGGTTAAAAAGAACGGTGATTATATCAGGGTGTATCCGGGTTCTATGGAGCTTCGGGATGGAGAAAACTTTGCCCTTGGCTCTCGCACAGTCTGCGTCGTGGGCATAGGCGACGACATTCAAGAGGCAAGAGAAAAATCCCTTGAGGGCATAGGTGCGATTAAAGGCGGAGCGCTCTGGAACAGAAACGACATCGCAGTAAAGGCACACATCAAGAAAAGCGTAAAGCATATGGAAGAATTGAGGAGGCGCTGATGTCAACAGAAGCGACCCAAACGAATCCACGAATATTCGTTACCGACTGTGAGGGACCAATCTCAAAAAACGACAACGCCTTCGAGTTGACAAGCAGTTTTGTGCCAGATGGAGACATCTTCTTTGCTCTTGTAAGCAAGTATGATGATGTTCTCGTCGATGTTGTCAAAAAGCCAGAATACAATGCTGGAGACACGCTGCGGCTGATTCTTCCATTCCTGAAAGCTTACGGAACCACAGACAAAAAAATAAGAGATTTTTCCGCCAGAAACGTTCTGCTGGTTCCAGGAGCCCAAAACACACTCACTTTCGTCAGAAAACTATTACCCTCGTTCATCGTCAGCACCAGCTACGAACAGTATATCTCTGCCCTATGCACGCTAACGGGGTTCCCCTTCGAGAACACCTACTGCACGCGCCTGAACATAGACAAATACGACATACCCGCCGAAGAGATAAATCTGCTAAAAGAGATGGGAACAGAAATAGCGGCGTTGCCCCTGATTGAAATCCCCAAAAATGCCAGTTCAGTAAGCGAGTTTTCGCAGAGAGACCAAGAGACGCTAGAGAGACTGGATGAGATTTTCTGGCAGGAACTTCCGAAGATGGAGTCGGGTAGGATGCTGCGTGAGGTTAATCCTGTTGGCGGAACAGAGAAGGCACGGGCTGTAAACGATATTGTCGAGAATCTGGACTGTAGCTTTGACATGGTGATGTATGTGGGCGATAGCATAACAGACGCCCCGCCCCTAAAGTTGGTGCGAGACCATGGTGGATTGGCGGTCTCATTTAATGGGAACAATTATTCTGTGCGCGAATCGGATGTTGCGGTGCTCTCAGGAGACACAACTGTAACTTCTGTTCTCGCAGAAACATTCAGCAGACTAGGAAAAGAGGGAACACTTAGGCTGGTTAACAAGTGGGGTCCTTTAGGGCTTGAGAAATATTGTGGCTCTCCTATGCTACGTGAGCGGATGATAATGTTGTTTTCTGGCGGTTTTCCTCAGGTTGAACAAGTAACTGACGATAACCTGGAGCTGTTGATGAGAGAAAGCGGCGTTTTCAGGAAGACTGTGAGGGGAGAGTCTATAGGAAAGTTAGGGTAAACATTATGCAGGGGATTTTATGAAGGCTGTAATCGAGGACACTTATGCAGAAGCTTTCGACGGAATATACTTCAGAGTAATCGTCACCGCAGACCACCCTGAAGTGCTAAAGAGAGCCGCAGAGGATGCAACAGCCACGCCTGCGATAGTAATTGGCAGAATCGAGGGCGGCATCGAAAAATACCTAAACACGCAGGAAACGCCTGACGGACGAACAGGAACAATTCTGCAGTTCTGGGGGGGCATCGACGAAAAAAAGCCTCTAGAAGCGTCTGTGAAAAAGTTTGAGGCAGAACTATCCTTCAGAATAAGACAAGACATTCTCGTTAAGCCATTCACTGCCCTCTTTGATGCTCTACCTAATCCTGATGGAAAAGTGGGGATGATGGAGCGGGTTGGTCACTGCGGAGACGGTTTTGAATGGATAGAACAGCGTTATGGACGAAACATGATTGCTGTGCCATTGATGGTTTCTAACTTCCTGATAGAGAAAGAGCTAGGTTATGCAAGAGGAGTTATGGGAGCCAACTTCTGGTTCATGTGCAAAACCAAAAGAGCAGTCATGAAAGGGGGACAAAAAGCATTAGATGCCATACACGAGGTTCCGGGCGTCATAACGCCCTTTGACATATGCTCTGCAGGCTCAAAACCCGAAACAAAGTTTCCGCTGATTGGTCCGACTACTAATCATCTATACTGCTCTAGCCTAAAGACTAGATTGGGAAAGAACTCTAAGGTTCCCGCGGACGTAAAGTACATTCCAGAAATAGTAATCAACGGCACATCCCTTGAAGCCGTTAAGGAAGCAATGAAAGCGGGTATCCAAGCCGCCGGAGACGTGGATGGCATGGTAATGTTTTCTGCGGGGAATTATGGCGGAAAACTGGGCAGACACAAGATAGCATTGCGGGAGTTGTTCTGATGAGCTTTGATGTTGTTGGGTTCGGCGCTCTCAACCTAGACAAGCTCTTCAAGGTGAACATGATCGCCAAGAAAGAGGAAGAAGCCACTGTGCTAGACTTCAATGAATCTGGCGGCGGCTCGGCAGCAAACACGGTTGTAGGCTTGGCTAGGCTGGAACTGAAAACGGGCTTCATCGGGACGGTTGCCGCTGACCGTGAAGGAAAATTTCTCTTAGATGAGTTCAGAAAGGAAGGCGTTGACACCAACGGCATAACAGTTTCTGAGATTGATAGAAGCGGCACGGTCATGGGATACATTGACCCAAAGGGAGACAGAGCATTATATGTTGATCCCGGAGTCAATGACCAGCTAGACTTCAACGACATCAATTTAGAGTATGTTTCTGGCACAGAGTTTGTGCATCTGTCATCGTTTGTTGCAGAAAAACCATTCAGCGCCCAAAAAAGGCTCATAGACAAGCTTTCCGACGTGAAAACTTGTTTTGATCCCGGAGACCTCTATGCAAGAAAGGGTTTGGCGGCGCTGAAGCCGATAATCAGAAGAAGCTACGCGGTTTTTCCTAACAAGAATGAAATTAGGCTGCTCACAGGACAGGACTACCAAGAAGGGGCTAAAAAGTTGATAGAGTTGGGTGCTGAATATGTTGCGGTTAAGCTCGGCAAACGTGGCTGCTATGTCTCTGATGGGAAGGAGAGCCACTTGATTGACGCTTACAGGGTGGAGGCTGTGGATACGACTGGCGCCGGAGACGCCTTCTGTGCAGGCTTCATCTACGGACTAACAAAAAGAAAAGACTTGTACGCGTGTGGAATGCTGGGAAACTTTGTTGCTTCCCGTTGCGTCTCAAAGATGGGCGCCAGAACCGGACTACCCAAATTAGAGGACCTTGGTAACATCTAAAAACTCTTTTAATTATTAGTATAAAATTACGGATTAGCTAATTGCGGTCATTATGTGGAGATTGAATGGGGAGATTCAATTGGATTTAAACCAGTTAACTTTGCTTCGGGAAAAAGCAATACAGAAAATGGATGTGGGCGATTTTCAGGACGCATTAACTCATGCTTATGGGATACTAGAACTTGGTTCACACTTTTTTGTGTCTTATACCGTTAGTGGACTGTTGATAGACATTGGATGTGCTTTAGAAGATGAAAAGATAGTTAATGAAGGAATAGAATTACTTCAAAAAGATTTGAAAACGATAGTGCAACATGCCAAAATTGCACCTATCACATATTATAACCTTGCCAATGGCTATTGTGCTATTTTCCAAATCAAAAGGGCAAGAGCCCCATTTTTTGGCATATTTAAAGAGACAGAATTGAGCAAAGCAAAATGTTACTTTAGAAAAGCACTTGAACATGAAATACAAGACGCCATGTTCGCATCAGAAATATTAGTGAATCTTGGAAATTGTTATGATACATTAGGCAGGGTTCTAGATGCTTTAGAATGCTATGAAAAAGCCATAAAACACAAACCAAATCATGGAATGGCTCTAGCTAACAAAGGAGTAGCATTACAGTATTATGCTGCACTGGCAGGTGAACATCAAATAACGTATTTGTTAGAGGCCCACTCTCTTTTATCTCAAGCATTACAACTAGGAGTAAATCCAGAAGCTGTTGGCACCTTCTCGAAATATTTGGACGCCATTAAGAGAGCGTTTCCAGACAAAAAGATTTTAGATAATCCCCCAAAATTTCCAGGATATACAATCAAAGCGAGATCCAAATTTGAGCGCTATTTAATAGAATTTTGTTTGAAAAATGGTCTATATTTGAACATTTGTAACGTTTGCAAGAAATGCGATGCCGCTATTGGGGATACCATAATAATCAAAGAGATGAGTGTATCAGTAGATGAAAGTGACAAGTATCTTCATTTCTCATCATATCTAAATCAGATTAAACAAGACTATGTTACAGCAAGGTTCTTGCTCATTCTTTCGAGATATAAAGGATTAAACTTAAATTTTGTAGATAAAAGAGTAACAATCATTGATACACTTGATTACAGCATACATAACATATACGTTCAGTTGATCAAAGAATCATTCAAGAGTTTCTACAGCATCTTGGACAAGATCGCGTGTTTTATAAACGATTACTTGGACTTAGGAATCCGCAAAAAAAGAACATACTTTCAAACAATATGGTATTCTAATTGGGAGAACAAAATAGTCCGTAAGAAAATTGAGGACACTAAAAACCCCAGTCTTAATGCGCTATTTGACATATTTCGGGATTTTGAGAATGGCCCATATAACCAGTTGAAAAAAACGAGGAATGCATTAACCCATAGATTTGTTAACATCAGGACAAATCAAAAAATAGAAAACGAAGAAAATATGACAGAAGACACACTTGTTAAACAAACCATAGAACTCGCAAGAATCGTGAAGCATGCACTTATTTATCTGTTGTATTTTGTTTACTGGGAGGAAAAGAAAAAAGAAGAAAAAAACAGAGACAGCACGTTACGGTTATTTGCACGAAAAGTCCCAGATGATCTGAAAAGCTACAGGTAACCAAAATATCTAGAATCGTTTCTTCAGGTAATCCACCATCGACTCGAATACCAGTTTTCCGTCTCCATATTCTGGCAAGTTTTCTGTTTTTGTCCAGTCAGGCAGCTGCCAGCCATAAAATGCTCTTTCGGGGTGTGGCATTAAACCAAAAACTGTTCCTGCGGGATTGCAGATGCCTGCGATGTCGTGGAAGGCTCCGTTAGGGTTAGCTGGAAATTCTCCGTTTGCGTGTTCGCCTTCTTTGTTGCAGTATCTGAAGACAAGCTGATCGTTATCATATAGCTTCTCTAGGTAACGTGTTTCGTTCTCTTTCGAAAAGAGGAAGCGTCCCTCGCCATGGGCAATGGGTATCCGCATCACCGTACCTTTCGGAATCTTCTGCGTGAAAATGCATTTGCCAGAATTTTCGTGCTTAAGGTAGACCCACTTGCAGCGGTACCCAATCGGAATGTTGGTTGCTAACGTTGCCTCGGGGTACTCGCTGATTCCTTCAAAGGCTGGCAATAGTCCTGCTTCAACTAGAACCTGAAAGCCGTTGCAGATTCCCAAGATTGGTCTTTCTTCCTCAACGAACTGCTTCAGGTCTTTGCGAAGCTTTGTTAGTGTTCCTGTAGCCAAGATGGCTCCAGCCCGCACGTAGTCGCCATACGAGAATCCGCCCGGAAAAACAAGAGCGTTATAATCTAGAAGATTTCGGTTTTTCACAATCTCATTGAGGTGAAGCACCTCTGCCCTAGTGCCTAATTCATCAAAGGCTCTTTTGGTTTCGGCGTCGCAGTTTGTTCCGCCGACCCTCATGACACAGACACGAATCTCTTCCGCCTTCATACTCTCATGTTCCTTCTAGAGTGCTCTTCCAGCGTCTCCTCAACTCCTGCAAATCAGCGTGAACTACCTGTTTACCATCAAGTCCCTTAACAGACAGAACGCCTTCTTTTGTGACTTTGCCAATCTCAGCGCAGATAGCGTCTTTCATCAGGGCTTCGAAGTCTGTTCTGCATTTCTCGGATACTTCCACCACGAATCTGCTGTTTGATTCCGAGAAGAGAACAAAATCGTTTCTGCAGGTTTCTTTGGTTCTCGGAACCTTCTGTAGGTCCAGTTCTATTCCGTATCCGCTGCTGAAAGCCATCTCCGCAGTGGCAACTGCTAAACCTCCTTCAGAGATGTCGTGGCATGATCGTAAGTAGCCTTTGTCGATGGCTTCTGTAACCCGGTCCATTGTTTTCTTTGCCTGCTCCAGCCTCACCTTTGGAACAGAGTTTCCTAAGAAGCCTTTGTTTTGGTAGTAGTGGGAGCCTCCCAACTCAGGGTAGGTTTTGCCTACTATGTAAAGCGTGTTTCCGGGCTGTTTCAGTTCCATGGAGACCGTTTTTCGTATGTCAGGAGTTACTCCGATTGCAGTGATTAGCAGCGTGGGCGTGACTGGCCCCATTGGCGATTCGTTGTAGAGGCTGTCTTTTCCTGAAATGAATGGTGTCTGGAAGCCCTTGGCAAAATCGTAGCATGCCTTACATGCGTGTACTAGCGAGCCTAGTCTATCAGGCTTTTGTGGGTTCCCCCAAGTGAAGTTGTCAAGCAGGGCAATTCTTCTTCCACCAACCGCGACATTGTTTCTTAGTGCCTCATCTATGCCTGAAGCCGCCATCCAATATGGATCAATTTTACCGTAGTTCGTGTTCATTCCACAGGAGATAACTACTCCCTTCCAAGAATCTGCGAGAGGTTTTAGGACTGCGGCGTCGTTTGGTCCGCCATACTTGCTTTGTAGAGGCTTTAGAACTGTGTTTCCTTTCACTTCGTGGTCGTAGGTTCTTATCACAGATTCCTTGCTTGCGATATTTGGCAAAGAAAGCAGCACAAAAAGTTCCTCGGTTAGGTCTGTTGGCTCAGGAAAAGATGGCTCTTCCAGTTTGGGCGGTTGCCAGTCTGTGGTTCCCACAAATTTTGGGGGACTAAAAACAAAGTCTATGTCTAGTTCCGCAACTTTTTGTCCCATGTAAGTGACGGTTAGGATTCCGTCGGTTGTGAATTTGCCTATGGGAGCTGCCTTAACGTTTTCGGTTTCAAAAATCTCCAAGGTCTTCTCCAAGTTCTTCTCTGGAACTGACAGGAGCATCCGTTCTTGTGATTCGGAGACGTAGATTTCCCATGGAGCCAAGCCCTGATACTTCAACGGTATCTTTTCTAGGTAAACGTGAATTCCAAGGTTTGATCGTTCAGCCATTTCTCCTGTTCCGCAGGAGATTCCGCCTCCGCCTATGTCGGTTATGGCTGAGGCTAAACCCGCATCTCTCAGCTTCACTATGGCTCGTTTGACTCTTTCTTCCTCTATGGGGTTTGCGATTTGAACTGCGGGTCTGGAAACGTCTTCAGACTCTTTAGTTAATTCTGCCGAAGCGAAGGTGACGCCGTGGATTCCGTCTCTTCCGGTTTCTCCGCCCACAAGAAGCGCAACATCTCCTGCTCTAGTGTCTTTCACAAACTTGTCTTTTGGAAGAATTCCCACGCATCCGCAGTAGACCACCACGTTGCCGACATAGCTTTCGTCAAAGTGGATGGCTCCATTGACTGTGGGGATTCCCATATTGTTTCCGTAGCTGCCTATCCCCGCAACTACTCCGCGGTAAACGTATTTTGGATGCTTTGTTCCGGGAGGAAGCTTACCATAATCATAATCTAGTGGACCAAAACAGAGCACATCTGTACATGCTATGGGGTCAGCCCAAACTGCCAGTATATCTCGTATGACGCCTCCTGTTCCTGTGGCTGCTCCTCCGAAAGGTTCAATGGCAGACGGGTGGTTGTGGGTTTCAACCTTTGCGGCGATCGCATGTTTTTCGTCAAATTCGATGATTCCGGCGTTGTCTTCGAATACTGAAATGCACCATGAATGGTCTAGTTCTTCGGTTGCTTTGGCGATATACGTTTTGAATAGGCTGCGGATTTCGCCTTCTGGCGTTTTTATGTCGCCTTTGAAGGTTTTGTGGTAACAGTGCTCAGACCATGTTTGTCCGATGGTTTGAAGCTCCATGTCTGTGGGGTTACGTTTTTTTCTGGAAAAGTAGTCTTTAACCCGTTTCATTTCGGTTAGGTTCAGACCAATTCCTAGTTTGCTGCTAATTTTGATTAGTTTTTTATCGTCAGCGTCTTGGATGTCTATTTCTACAAGTTCGAAGGGTACGTCTCTTTTGACGTAGCGGCTCATTTTGCTTCCTCAATTTCGAAGCTGTAATTGTCTTTAGTTGGGTTAGCAAGGAGTCTTAGGCACATTTCCTCCACCGCCTCCTCTGCTTTTTCTGTGGATTCTGCCTCAAAAAATACTGTGTAGACTTTGCTTACGCTGACGTTTTTGGCGGAAAATTTCAGTTCCTTTAAGGATTGGGCAGTCATTTCTCCTTCGGGGTCTGAATGCCCCGATTTGAGACTGACTTCGATTCTTGCGCGATACATTGTAATTGTTAGTAAAAAATCAAAATTTAAATGTTACTTAGACAAAAATTTATATGAACATTAAAACCTTTTCAGCAAAGTTTTGTTGAAGAATTTGGTCACCGGATATGATGTGTCATCAACGAAAGCGGTTTCCAGTTTTCCAACGCTTGGGATGTTTTTGATTTTTGATTAACTAGCGCATTGACGTTCATCAAGTCTCCGACGGTTACAATGGCTAGCAGGAGATGTCATCATTATTCTGATCAATTAAGAACAAGTGGTTCGCGCTCAGTTATCAAAACGGCAAGTTACACATAAATGAGGTGGGCTTAAGTTATCCAGATGGACTTCAATTAAGTTTAAATGTTCCTCAAGTCATTAAAGCAATGAATCTGGAGGAACAACATTTGAGTGACGAAGCCCAAGCGCGTTTTTACATTCCAGGAGCCACCACTATCGGTCTAGTTTTCTCTGACGGCGTAATATTGGCATCTGAAAAAAGAGTCACCTACGGCTCCATGATAATGAGCAAAACCGTAAAAAAGGTTTTCAGAATTGCTGACCAAGTCGGCGCAGCATGCGCAGGCCTAGTTTCTGACATGCAAATTTTGGCGCGAGAAGTGGAGGCACAAGCAAAACTGTTTACATTCGAAGTGAAGAGACCCATGCCCGTGAAGGCAGCCGCCAAAGTAATGTCAAATGTTCTCTTCAATATGCGCATGATTCCTTTGATTACCCAAACAATCGTAGGTGGAATGGATGATGACGTACCAGCACTGTACGTGCTCGATGTTATTGGTTCCCTTTTGCCTGATACCTACGCTGCCGTAGGTTCAGGAGCGCAGATAGCCACTGGAGTTCTAGAGGATGGATACAAAGACAACATGTCCCAGCAAGACGCAAAAGTGCTGGTTCTAAAAGCTATAAAGTCTGCTATACGCCGAGATGCAATGAGCGGCGACGGCGTGGATCTCCTTATCATAACAAAAGAAGGAATCAAAGAAGAAAACATCAACTTCTAACCTGACACAAAATAACCCCAATTTTTGGGCTCAACTGCTTATGCAGATTTCTTCAGAAACTTTAATACTGTCAGGACTGCCTTTTCCAATAGGCCCGGGGCAAAACAACGTGACGTTTCAGCTGACACTCGAAGAATGCAAGTTTCTCGTAAATCTAGCTAGACAAACTGTAACTGCATACCTAGAAAGCGGGATACTGTTGCAGGTTTCTGATGAGCATTCGTCCAAGCTGATGGAGCCGTGCGGAGTCTTTGTCACATTAAGTATTCTTCATAACCAAAACAAGATGTTAAGAGGCTGTATTGGTCTTCCTTACCCTACAACTCCACTTGTCAAGGCGGTGATAGAGGCTGCAGTCAGCGCAGCAACGCAAGACCCACGTTTTCCGCCAGTCACGCCAGAAGAACTAGAAAATATAGTCTTTGAGGTTAGTGTCTTGACTCCTCCTGAGCGTGTCACAGCCGAGAAACCGACCGATTATCCGTCAAAAATCAAAGTTGGACAAGATGGACTCATAATCGAAAATGGCTACAATAAGGGATTACTTCTTCCCCAAGTGCCAGTTGAACTCGACTGGAACGAAGAAGAGTTCCTATGTCAAGCCTCCATGAAGGCAGGGCTTCAGCCCGACTCTTGGCTGCTAAAGAATACAAAAATATACCGGTTCCAAGCGATAATTTTTGAAGAAGCCTCACCTAAAGGCGAAATCATACTGAAAAAAATCTAAAGGAAACCACAACTCATGCGTGTTCTTTTTACTCCTTCCGGCGTGGGATTGGGTCATGTTGGTCGTTGTATTCCCATAGCTCGGAGGCTTGAAATGGACGGAGCCCAGATTTTATTTTCTACTTACCGTGAAGGCTTAAAATACGTTCAGCAGGAAGGCTTCCAAGCTGTTGAGGCACCAGACATTGGAGTCGCGGTTAAGCCTGACGGAAGCATCGATTTTAGGCTAACAACTGTGAATCCTGGGCCCTTCCTGACTGTTTATACCATCATGAAGCAGGTTGACTCTGAAATCAATTTTATCCAAGCCTTCAATCCTGATGTTGTGGTTTCGGATTCGCGGGCATCCTCTCTTGTGGCTGCAAAGCTGCTGGATATACCCCGAATCTGTATTTTGAACCAGTTTCAGGTATTTATTCCTCGACGGAAAAGGTTCCTGAAGCTTGCCCGAATAGCAGATGCCACCACTTTGACTCTTGTCGGAAGAGTATGGGCAGATGTAATGCATGTCCTGATTCCAGACTTTCCTCCACCCTATACCCTTTCGACCAGAAATCTGCATATTCCGAAGGCTTACCACAAAAAAACGAGGTTTATAGGTCCAATTCTTCCTGTGCACTCCGACGATTTGCCCGACCAAAAGCAGCTTCGAAAGAAACTTGGCTTATCAGAAGGTAAACCTGTAATTTTTGCACCCATCAGCGGACCAGCAAAGGAACGCGCCTACTTCACGGGAATCCTCAGGCAAATCTTCAGCAAATTTCCTGATGATTACCAGATAGTTATGTCCCTTGGTTACCCAAATTCTTCAGCAGAACCTGTCACTAATGGAAACCTGATTATTCACGGATGGATTCCAAACCGTTTCGAGTACCTGAAAGCCTGCGATCTTGTCGTTTCTAGGGGCGGTCACGGAACGTTGTCTCAGTCGATTTGTTACGGGAAGCCAACTATTCTTGTTCCTACGCCAAGCCACACCGAACAATTCAACAACGCAAAAAAGGCTGTTGACTTGGGAGTCGCAGAGCTTATCCCACAAGAAGACCTTAACAAGAATGTTCTGTTGGCGGCTGTCCGAAAACTTTTGGAAAACAATTTTCAGGAAAGATCAGAACATCTCCAAAATGAAGTTATCAAGTGTGATGGATTGGAAACCGCTGCCAGAATAATTGTTGATGCTGCCTAAAGAAAGCTATGTGGGAATTATTTCCAGCATTTTGAAGCCTCGGACACAAGAACGAGAAACAGTTTGGGTTTGGGGTTAACATTTATCTTTTTTATAGTATTCCCTACTCGTTTGGAACTTTACATTAGGTAATTTGCTACTTGGCACTGATTTTACTTAGGCAATTCTTGTATACGACAAGTAGAAAACGGAAGCAAAATCTGCTCTGAACCCCAGAAAACCACTAGACATTAACTACATTACGTTTTTTTCAAGTTCATTCCAAGAAGATACAGTTCCGCGCTCTTTGATCTGCTAGCCTTTGGCTTAACAAGCTTCACGAACCTGAAATACTGTTTTGTTTCTTTAACAAAATGGTGTGTTGTGTTTCCCTGGAAGACCTTGACAAAAAAGTTTCCTCCAGCCCTAAGAAGCGAAGTTGCTATCCGCAGAGACTGGCTTGCAAGGTCAATTTGTCGAGCATGATCAAGCTCCCAAATCCCAGAGATGTTAGGCGAAACATCTGAGACAACAACATCAGCTGAACGGGGCAAAAACTCTAGAATACTTTGGATTGTTTCATGTTCACTAATGTCGCCAGTGATTGTTAGAACGTTAGATGCATCAAAAGGAGCTATCGGTTTCAGGTCAACCGCTAACACAAAACCTGAATCTTCTACAAGGTTTAATGCAGCCTGCGTCCACCCCCCTGGGGCAGCCCCTAAATCCACTACCACATATCCAGGCTTGATGAATTCGTGTTTCTTTACTGCCTGAATAAGCTTATAGTATGCACGTGAACGAAATTTTTCCGATTTTGCTTTCCGGTAATAATAGTCTCTTTTTCGTTCGTTTACCCACGCATTAGGCAAAACTAGCTTTCACCCGAAGACTCCGTTTCCTATTGGTCTATGCCTAGAATCCACGCTGTCAGTCTCGGGCAATGATTTGGACTAACTGGGCTCCAGGCTCCACATTGTGTATCGTTTGGGCACATCAAACAGGGAGAATCAATAATGGAATCGAGGGATACATGCTTTCTCTTAGGAAAAAGGCGGTATGTCCATCTTCCTTCAAAGAGTTCCTTCTCACGGAGGATTAGACCTTTGGTTTCCAGTTTTAGGGCAATTCTGCTGCCTTCTCTGCTGGTGGCGTCCAGTTCCCGCCAAAGTTCAGATTGAAGCACGCCATCTTTCCCATTGTTGGAAATAACAGTTAATGCTTTGTGTTCTAGTTCGTTGCGTCTCGGCATCTAATATCTGTCCTTCAAGTCTTCATGATATATAGACAATTTAAGACATAAAAAGATGTATGTTCTCTGGCTCCATTTACGCGTATTAGTCAAAAAGAGTGTTCCATTCTCCGTTGCTGGCTGGATTACGAAACGTTTTAACACCCCCAAACCGCATAATTTCCTCTGAAAACCAAAAAGACAGTTATTATCGTATGGTAGATGTTGTTGCGAGGAACCAAAAAATTGCCTGACCATAATTCAGCTAACTCTTACTGTTTAGGCATCGAATCCACCGCAGATGATTTCGGCGCCGCAATCGTCTCTTTTGAAGGCAAGGTTCTCTCTAACGCGAACGACGCATACATGCCAAAGGAAGGAGGAATCCATCCGCGAGAGGCAGCTAGACATCACGCAGAAGTAGCAGAAAAAGTTCTTTCAGACGCCTTAGATAAAGCGGAAATAAAGCCCAGAGACATCAGCATAGTGGCGTTTTCTCAGGGACCCGGATTAGGTCCATGTCTCCGCACAGGCGCAACTGCAGCCCGTGCCTTAGCCTCTTATCTTGATGTTCCCTTGGTGGGCGTTAACCATTGTGTGGGTCATATCGAAATCGGCAAGTTGGCAACTGGAGCTACTGACCCTGTTACCTTGTATGTTTCTGGGGGAAACACTATAGTTTCAGCCTTTGAAGCTGGTAGATACCGCATTTTCGGAGAGACTTTAGATATTGCCATTGGAAATTGTCTGGATGTTTTTGCCCGAGCAGTAGGGTTAAGGCAGAGGCGTGGAGCGCCTTTCGGTGCTGTAGTTGAGGAGTTGGCGCGTAAGGGCAAGAAGTTTGTTTCTCTTCCATACACCGTGAAAGGTATGGATTTGTCTTTTAGTGGGCTTCTCACTGCGGCTGTGCAGGCATTCCGATCAAAGAAGGGCTCTTTGGAGGATGTTTGTTTTAGTCTGCAGGAGGTTGCCTTTTCTATGTTAACTGAGGTGACTGAACGGGCTTTGGCTCACACGGAGAAGCCTGAAGTTCTTTTAACTGGGGGCGTGGCGGCTAACAAGAAGTTGCAGTCTATGCTTGAGGTCATAGCGGATGAGCATGGTGCCCGTTTCTGTGTTGTTCCCCTGAGGCTTGCTGCAGACAACGGTGCCATGATTGCTTGGACTGGAATTCTTGCATATAAAAGCGGCATTTCTACGCCTGTAGAGAAAAGTTATGTTAATGTGAAGTGGCGGCTGGAAGAGGTTTATGCGCCTTGGGTAGATGGAAAATAGTATGGTGCTGATCAAGAAGGGCGCCGAAGCCAGCCTATACTTGGAGAATTGGCACAACCGTAAAGTCATCATGAAACGGCGGTTACCCAAAAAGTATCGCATCCCAGAACTGGACCTGATGATTCGTTCTCAACGGACAATACATGAGCCTAACCTTATCCACAAAGCCAAGGAAGCAGGGGTTCCTACGCCCACAATTTTTATGGTTGACTTGGCAGAAGCAAACATCGTCATGGAGTTTGTGGAAGGAAAACAGGTCAAAGAAGTGCTAGACCATGTTTCTGCGGAAGAAAGGCTACGCTTGAGTAAAATAATTGGCAAGATGATTGGGCGTCTCCACAAGCACGGAATCATCCACGGCGACCTCACAACCTCAAACATGATTCTGACGCCGTACGGCAAGGTTGTCTTCGTTGATTTCGGTTTAAGTGAACGGTCAGTGGAACTGGAGCCAAAAGGAGTTGACATTCACCTCATGAAGCGGACTCTCCAGAGCACCCACTACAAGCACGCAGAAGAGTGCTTCAAAGCGGTCATGAGCGGCTACGCTGAAGCTGTGGGAACGGAAGAGGCAAAAAAGGTTGCCGCTAAGATTCGGGATATAGAAAAGAGAGGACGCTACGTCGCCGACAGGGAATAGCTAAGTTTACAAAGATAACAAAGGCTCTAAATATGTTGACTCGTTTATGTTAATATTCGTTGAGGTGGTTTGTTGAAGCTTCTGCTTGACGAGATGTATGCTGGCTTGAAGGAATATTTTGAGATTTTAGGCTGGGATGTCATAACAGCCCAAGAGGCAGGGTTACGGGGAGCAAAAGATAGAGCTGTTGCGGAATACGCGGCAAATAATAATCTGCTTCTTGTGACTGAGGACCAGAAACCTGCGGAGCTGATGCATCTCAAGAGGGGCAAGTATGTGCTTATCTCTAACGCGATGATCGCCAAAATAGCGGACGAGAAAATCAGAGAAAAATATCCCGACCTCAAACAGGAATAAGCAACATGATTTTTGTCCGTAAAACATTAAATGTCATACTTACAAAATGTTGCATCCACTTCCTTAAGGGACAAGGACAATGAAACAAAAAACATACTTTCCAGCAGGGTTTTCGAGAGGAAAAGTAGCCTATTTCGTAACAAGCAACATCCACAAATTTCAGGAAGCCCGTCGAGTCCTTTCCGAATATAAGATTGCAACCGCCAAACTCAGAGTGGGAGCCGTTGAGATTCAAGATGACAAACTCGAAAACATCGCAGAAGCCAGTGTCCTAGATGCCGTCAAAAACTGTGGGCTCCCAATCTTTGTAGAGGACGCTGGGCTCTTCATTGATGCATTAAAGGGGTTTCCTGGACCCTACTCCAAATACGTTTACAACACAGTTGGAGTCAAGGGCATTCTCAAACTGATGAAAAACATCGAAAACCGAAGCGCCCACTTTCAATCCGTGATTGCTTTCAGCAGCCCAGACGAACATCCAATCTGCTTCTGCGGCAAGGTAGATGGAAAGATTTCTTTGCAGGAGCGGGGAACTTCAGGTTTTGGTTACGACCCTATATTTGAGCCTACAGAGGGCGACGGTAGAACCTTCGCCGAGATGACGTTAAACGAAAAAAACGGGTATTCTCATCGTGCTGAAGCCTTAAGAACGTTTGCAGAATGGTATTCTTCCGTTAACAAACGAATATTTTAAATACCTGCATTCCCTCCGCCTGTAGAGAGCTTCGGAGAAGATAAAAATATGCCTAAGCAAGAAAAGGGTCGGTCACATCAAACAAGGCCAGTAACCAAGAGACCACCAGCATGGTGTAGATACACATCTGAAGAAGTGGAGGCTCTAATCCTGAAGCTGTATAAAGAGGGGTACCCCCCCAGCAAGATAGGAATAATCCTTCGTGACCAGCATGGCATCCCATTAACGAAGCCTATCACTGGAAAATCAGTTACTCAGATTCTTAAAGAGCGAAAAGTGTTTTCGTCTCTTCCAGAAGATTTAGAAAATCTTTTACGAAAAGCTACGCACCTTCATGTTCACTACGACAAAAACAAGAAAGATTTGCATAATAGCAGGTCTCTCCACATGATGGAAGCAACAATTTACAAGCTATCTAAATACTACAAACGTAACGGTGTGCTTCCTGCTGACTGGAAATACTCGCCAAAAGCAATCTCCCTCTTCTAGTTTTGGGGTTCACTCTTGTTCGTGATTTTCTTAGTGAAATTGAAGAACACACTATGGAAATGCGCCTAAGCTACTGATTCAAGAGCCTCAGAAAAAAATGTGACATTATTCTACCTGAGAAAGATGTTGTTGTTTATGGTTATAATTCTCAGTTTAGTCTAAGTATATTCATTGTCCTAGCTGTGGAAAGATAATTACGCATTCACCCAGTCCCTTGAAGTTTCTCCAATAAATCTTTACAACTTGAGATGATATTAGGGGGATTTAATGGGGAACATGTATTGTTGTCCAGATTGTAATGAAACAGAAGTCATTTGGGATATGGGAACTGCAAAATCTATTTGCCCAAAAGCTGGAACCGCAGCAAGCAATTATCAACTAATGGATTAGCTGAGTGTTTTTCGTTCAGTTTTCATAGATTCTCATGTTTAATTGTGATTTTTCTATTCAATTGCTGGCATATGAATTTATAAGTAACGTTGTGATTGGCATTTCTGAATTAGTGTTTTGGAGAAACTAGTTCTTTCAGCGAATTGGAGGTGCGAAATGAATGTCTTATGGTGGACCAAGAGAGATGCACGATGCAGTCTGTGCTGAATGTGGACAGAAATGTCAAGTACCATTCAAACCAGACCAAAGCAGACCCATCTATTGCCGAGAATGTTACGCTAAACGAAGACCCCCGAGAAGAGATAATAGATATTAAGCTATAATCTAGCATCTATTCTCAACACATATTTTTTTATAACAATATTTTTTCTTTCTATTTTTAGGGTACACCTGCATGTGGATGCAAAAAGGGAGTACCGACTAAACAAACAGTCATGGGAACCAGTCGGTCATAAGGGATGACTAAAAGAGAGCAAATTATGGAAGTACGTTACGAAAGTATGAAACTAGAAAGTTTTAATATGGTCTCTTTCATCTCAGCTTAATCACGAGTACAATGTCATCGAAACCCTAGAGGAACGTAATGTGGTAAGCTATCATTTAACTAAAAATGTGAAAACTAATGTCTGTGAGTAAACAGCAACTTGCCAGCCTCACAAAGGATGCATCTGAGGTGGCTAACCTTATTCGGGACCATATCGAAAAGGGTGACGTTATTCATTTATCCTCTCACATAGACGCCGACGGGTTATCAGCTGCAGGTATCATGGGAAAAGCGTTGCTCAGGGCAGGAGGAAAGTTTCGGTTACGCCTCGAAAGGTGGATGGACGAGAAGGTTGCTGACCGGATAGCCCAAGAAAATGCGGCATTAACAATATTCACTGACATGGGAAGCGGCTACCTTGACCTGCTAGGAGAAAGGCTAGCAAACCGCGACGTAATCATTCTTGATCACCATAAACCCATAACAGAACTTCCTTCAGGTTTCGTTCAAGTCAATCCTCATCTTCATGGGATAGATGGGACTCGTGCCATCAGCGGCGCAGGAGTCGCCTACTTTGTCGCCAAGGCACTGGACAAAAAAAACATCGACTTGGCTTGTCTCGCTGTTGTGGGCGCCTTAGGGGACATGCAAGACAAAAACAAGGAACGGAAGTTGGGAGGCGCCAACAAAACCATACTGGAAGACGCGGTTAAGTCAGGTTATCTCGAAGTGGAAACTGATCTTCTGTTCTTTGGAAGGGAGACGCGCCCCATCCATCAGGCTCTTGCTCGCACTACAAACCCGTTTATTCCAGAAATAAGCGGTGAAGAGGACAAGAGCCTCGCATTTCTCGTAAACTTGGGAATCAAGCCTAAACGGAATGACAAGTGGCGTGCTTTAAGGGACCTTTCTGGGGACGAGAAGAAGACGTTGCTCTCAGCCATCGCTGACCATTTGGTGTCTAAGGGTTTAGCAGGGGATATTGCGTTTGATTTGGTTGGGGATGTTTACACGTTGACTCATGAGGAGCCTTGGACTCCTCTGCGTGGTGCTAAAGAATTTTCTGTCCTTCTTAATGCCACTGGGCGCCTAGATAAGGCTGGTTTGGGTGCGGCTATTTGTATGGGCGACAGAAAGAAGTGCCTAGAGGAGGCAATGGTGGTGATACAGGAGTATCGGAAGACTATCACTAAGTATCTGCGTTGGGTTACCGAGAAGCCTGGACGCTTAGAAGAGCTGGAAAGCATCTATGTTGTTCGCGGGGATGGTTTCATTGACGAGAAGGTTCTCAGTCCAGTCTGCAGTATCCTGTCGACGACTCTTACTCGGCTGGGAAAACCCATCATTGCTTATGCTACTATCTCTGGGGAAGATCAGGTTAAAGTGTCATCCAGAGGGTCAGATCCATTAATAGAGAAGGGCTTGAATCTGGGGGACATCATGCAGGCTGCGGCGGAGAAGTATTCTGGCAGAGGAGGCGGACACGATGTGGCTGCTGGAGCCCAGATACCCATCAAAGATGTGGACGCTTTCATCAAGCTGGTTAATGACCTAGTTAAGAAGCAGTTGGCGGGAGAACAGATTGGAGGCTGAAATTCGTCTCTCATACCAAAACGAGCGAGAAGCAGAAGCAGTGGCAAAAGCTGTTTCTCCTGATAACGTAGAGGTTCCGCCCGGATTATACGTCGAAACGGTGAGGAAAGGGTCCGACGTTTTAACAAAAGTAGAGTGCCAAACTAGGCTGCAGACACTCATAGCCACCATTGATGACCTTTTGGCATGCGTTTCAGTAGCAGAAAAAACATTCAAAGTAGCAAAAAAGTAACTGCACAAAATATCCGCCAACTGAAGTGTTCGTCTGTATATTAGGAGACTAATAGAGGTTCATTGTTGAAAACTAGCTTTTTCTGTTTTTCCAAGCAAGAATATGATTTGCTGTCCAAAACCTGAGCATATTAGGAGACTAATAACAGATGATTGTTGAAAACAGCCTTTTTTCTGAAAAGGCAAGAAGAACAATCATACACATTCCACGTATACTTCAACTTTAATAATCTCCTCTCCGTTTTTACCATTTGAGGCAGCAAAGATGGACAACTGGAGACTACTCAAACTCCAAACAGCAGACGCCTTCACAAACATGGCAGTCGACGAAGCAATAATGAAAGCAAGAATCGAAAACAAAGTACCCAACACCCTCAGATTATACCAATGGAAGCCCTCAGCCGTTTCCATAGGACGCTTCCAAACACTAGCAGACGAAATACACGTAGACAACTGCAAAAAACACGGCGTACACATTGTACGAAGAATTACAGGCGGCGGAGCCGTATACCACGACCAAAACGGAGAAATCACCTACAGCATAGTAGCCAAAACAAACGACCTAGGATGCAAAGACTTAGACATGCTCTCTGCATACCAAAAAATATGCAGCGGACTCAACGAAGCAGTAAAAATCCTCGGAGCCACAGCCGAATATCGTCCACCAGACCCGAAACGGTGCCCCAACCTCACGATAAGCGGAAAAAAAATCTCCGGAAACGCCCAATCATCCAAAAAAGGCGTGTTGCTTCAGCATGGGACATTTCTGTTAGATATAGACCACAAAAAAATGTTCACTTTCCTAAGGGTTCCTTGGGCAAAAACATTAAACGATGTGCTTGCGGTGTCGAAGAGAAAGCTGACGTCTGCAAGGCAAGAGCTGGATTCAAACTTTTCTACACAAGAAGCCTACCAAGCTTTAGTTAAGGGATTCGAGAAGGCACTGGGTGTGCAGTTTGTTGAGGACGAACTCACAGAATACGAACGTAATCTAGCTGAAAGATTGAAAAAAGAAAGGTTTGTGACCGAGGATTGGGCTTTCCTCGGTAAAGCATCCGTTTAGACGCGTCTTCTATAGTAGTGCATACATGACTATTGTCTCAGCAAACACTGAAGCTACCAGCGCCATTACCGTTATCATCGTATTCAGTGAAGGTCCCGCAGTGTCCTTGAATGGGTCTCCAACCGTGTCACCTATAACAGCAGCCTTGTGAGCCTCTGAACCTTTACCGCCAAACGCTCCAGCCTCGATATACTTCTTGGCATTGTCCCATAAACCACCAGCATTAGACATAAACAGAGCAAAGATCAACCCCGAAAATATACTGCCTGCTAAATACCCGCCCAGAGCCTGTATCCCACCAATAAAGCCTACAGCCAAAGTAACCGCAATAGACATGGCGCATGGAAGAATCATCTCTTTCAATGCACCTTTAGTCGCTATGTCCACACAAGCTTTGTAATCAGGTTTCACGCCCTCTTTGCCTTCTTTTAGACCCGGAATCTCTCTGAACTGTCGCCTAATCTCTTCAATCATCCTGAACGCATTTTTGCCCACGCTAAGCATAACCAACGCAGAAAACACAGCTGGTATAGCAAGACCAATGAGGGCACCAGTCAAAACTAATGGATCCATCAGATTGAAGTTAACTATTTGACCAGTTGCATTTTGAACTATCTCTTGGAATGCTGCAAGCAACGCAATTACTGTTAATCCTGCTGCTCCAATTGCAAATCCCTTTGTTATAGCTTTGGAAGTGTTGCCCGCGGCGTCAAGTTTAGCAGTGATATCCAGAACTTCTTCTTTTAATCCTGCCTGCTCTGCGATTCCTCCCGCGTTGTCTACAATGGGTCCAAAAGCGTCGCCAGCCACGATCATTCCGACTATTGATAACATTCCAACTGCTGCCATGCCAATTCCGTACACCCCTGAAACTCCGTATGCTTCTGCTACTGTATATGCTCCAAAAGACGCCAATGCGATTCCTAGAAGTGGCGGAAATATGCTCAGTAATCCGTAAGAAAAGCCGGTTATTATGTTGATGGCAGCGCCAGTTTGTGATGCTTCAGCGGTTTTTATTACAGGGCTTTTGTCTATTGACGTGAAGTAGTCTGTTGTGATTCCTATAATTACTCCTCCAGCTAATCCGATGACCGCTGCTCCCCAGATGCCAAAGTTAATGTCTAGATAGTATGTTGCTGCAAGCGTTAGGGCACCAAAAATGATGCATGTTAAGTAAGTTCCCATGTTGAGGGCTTTTCCAGGATTTCCTTTTTTACCCACTCGAACTATGCCAACTCCCAAGATTGAGGCAACTATTCCTAATCCTGCAAATACCAGTGGCACTTCGACAAATGAGATGGACGCAAAAGGAATTATATTGGGTAGTGCTACACCCAGTATCATTACTGCTACAATGCTTGCTACGTAAGAGTCAAAAAGGTCTGCTCCCATTCCCGCCACGTCTCCAACATTGTCGCCAACGTTGTCCGCTATTACTCCTGGGTTTCTGGGATCATCTTCGGGTATGTTCATTTCAACTTTGCCTACAAGATCTGCTCCAATGTCAGCAGTTTTTGTGTAGATTCCTCCACCCACCTTTGCGAATAGTGCCACGGCGCTTGCTCCAAAGCTGAAGCCTAACACTATTTTTGGGTCACCAGTTAACGCGTAAACAGCGCTCAAGCCAAGAAGAGCTAATCCAACTACGGCTAATCCCATAACTGCTCCTCCACGGAAAGCTATGGGAAATGCTTTGTTTAGTCCCTCTTTGGCGGCGTTTGCTGATTTGACGTTTGCTTTTAACGCAACTGCCATTCCCAAGTAACCTGCCACAGCAGAACATACTGACCCAAAAACGTAGGCTACTGCCATGATGGGGTCTAGAACTATCGCTAAGACAGCGGCTACTACAACAACGAAAGCTGCGAGATACTTGAATTCTACTTTCAGGAATGCTCTGGCGCCTTCTTGTATGGCGCCCGCAATTTCCTTCATCTTGTCGGTTCCGCTACTTTGCTTGTTGACGTAGAAATAAAGGTAGATTGCAACTAGTATCGATAGTGATGCAGTAATCGGCGCAATTGTCCAATCAATCATCATCGTAATTTACACATCCTTGTTTTAGAAGTATTACGGTCTTAATTTGTTTGCTTTAAGCTTTTCGTAGAAATGTTGAACCTCCTTACTTCATACGTCATGATTTGCCATCTACACTCAAACTCCGCGTCCAAATTTCAGACTTTAGCGTATTCGTGAGAAAATTTTTGCATAAAATGTAAGAAACGCTTTTTAAGAAATAACGTATTCTTAACATTCTAATCTTCACGACAGTAAAACAGGCGGTTGAAATGAGCTCTGAATGGCACTCGATGAAAAAAAAGCAACTTCTAGAATCCCTGAAAGCCACAGAAAAAGGCTTGACCACTAAAGAAGCTGAACGCCGACTCGAAGAGTTCGGACCCAACGAACTCGTAGCAAAAAAAGGAATATCTCCCATTCAGATATTCTTCAGACAATTCAAAGACATATTCGTAATCATGCTTCTAATCGCCATGACCCTCTCCATAGTGCTTGCTTTTACAAGCACAAGCGGCGAACTTGGAGAATTCGTGGACGCCGCAACCATAGGTGCCATCGTATTCCTCAATGCAATAGTCGGTTTTGTACAAGAATACCGATCAGAAAAGGCAATGGAAGCCATGAAAAAGATGACAGCGCCCAAAGCCCGAGTACTGAGAGATGGGACAGAACAATTCATTCCGTCCCGAAACGTCGTACCTGGAGACATCGTTCTTTTGGAAGCTGGAGACCGCATCCCAGCTGACGCCAGACTCCTCGAAGTTGTAGCCCTGAAGACAGACGAAGCAATTTTGACAGGCGAATCCACATCCGTAGCAAAACTAGACGCCATTCTTGACAAAAAAACAGCTGTGGCTGACCGGAAAAACTCAGTTTTCATGGCTACCCACGTAACTTACGGCAGAGGCAAAGCCATGATAACGTCCACTGGCATGGGAACTGAATTCGGCAAAGTAGCTGAAATGGTTCAGTCTGTGGAGAGCGTGGACACTCCTCTCAAGATGAAACTGACAAAATTCGCCAAAAAAATGGGCATGATAATTGTATTCGTGACTGCCGTTATTTTCATACTTGAACTTATACGCGGAATAAGCGAGCTATCTCAGATAATAGATGCTTTTAAAGTAGCAGTCGCTCTTGCTGTCTCAGCCGTTCCAGAGGGCTTACCTGCTGTCGTAACAGTTTCTCTTGCCCTAGGCGCCAGAGAACTAGCAAAACGTAACGCGCTCATAAGAAAACTTTCATCAGCAGAAACTTTAGGAGCTACAGACATCATCTGCACCGACAAAACTGGCACCCTAACAAAGGGCGAAATGACTGTGCGCAAAATCTACGTTGCCAATAAAATGATTGATGTAACAGGTGCTGGATACGAACCCAAAGGAGAATTCCTCCTGAATGGGGCTCCAATAAACCCGAAAAATGATGCTGATCTTGATTTGCTGTTGAGCGCCAGCACTTTGTGCTCCAACATCAGTTACGACGGAAAAAGGATAATTGGAGACACCACTGAGGGAGCATTAGTTGTAGCCGCAACTAAGGCGGGAATAATAAAAGAAGATCTAGAGAACGCTTTTCCTCGTCTGCATGAAGTTCCCTTTACTTCTGAGCGGAAGCGCATGACTACCGTTCACAAATCGTCAGAAGGAAAGGTTTTCTCTTATGTTAAAGGCGCCGTAGAAATAATTTTGGAACACTCAGGACGAATCGTCAAAGATGGCAAAGCAGTTAAGCTCACCAAGAATGCGAAAGAAAAAATCTTAAAGACAAACGAGGAGATGGCAAGTCAAGCTCTTCGTGTCTTAGCCATAGCATACAAAGAGTTACCAAAAACTGAAGCCAAAAAATACGATGAAAAAGAATTGGAGAGCGACTTAATTTTCATAGGCTTAGCTGGAATGATCGACCCACCCAGAGATGAAGCAAAGGGAGCAATTAAACTGTGTCGAAAAGCAGGCATAAAAACTGTCATGATTACCGGAGACCACAAACTCACAGCAGTTGCCATAGCTAAAGAGTTAGGCATAATGGAAGAAGACGATTTGGCTCTAACAGGCGCCGAACTGGACAAGCTGAGTGAAGAAAAATTCGAACAAATAGTGGAAAAAGCAGTCGTCTACGCTCGTGTCTCTCCTGAACACAAACTTCGGATAGTCAGAGCCCTGAAACATAACGGACACATAGTTGCCATGACCGGAGACGGAGTCAACGACGCGCCAGCCCTAAAACAGGCAGACATAGGCATCGCTATGGGAATCACAGGCACCGACGTTACCCGAGAAGCAGCAGACATGGTGTTAGCAGACGACAACTTCGCTACAATAGTCATCGCCATTGAAGGCGGACGCGCCATATACGACAACATACGAAAATTCTCATTCTTCCTGCTACGTTCCAACTTCGACGAACTTCTGGTAATCGGCCTATTTGCTTTGTTGGGTCTAGAACTGCCCTTAGCTGCTGGCATGATTCTATGGATAAACTTGATAACCGATGGAGGTCCCGCCTTAGCTTTGAGCTTGGATCCACCACAGGAAGACTTGATGGAACAGCCTCCACGCGACCCAAACGAAGGTATACTTCATGGCAGATTTGCCTCAATCTTAGCCAGCTTTGTAACACAATTCCTTGGAACAGGAGTCCTGTTCTTCGTAGTCTTCTATGTGTGGGGCGGCGGTCAACCTGAAGCGCTTCCGCGTGCACGAACAATGGCTTTTGTGCAAGCCACCCTACGGGAATTGATGGTAGTTTGGAACTGTCGATCAGAACGAAAGAACGCGTTCAGAGTCGGGTTTACCTCCAACAAGTTCTTACTCTTAGCAGTGGTTGTCTCGATGTTGCTAACTGTTATTGTGCCTTTCACAGGTTTGTTCGGTACAGTACCCCTAAGCCTCATGGACTGGGCCATCGTTATACCTATATCCCTCTCAGGGTTGCTTATCATGCCTGAAATCTTCTATAACCGAAAAATTTGGCGCTGGAGATAAACTAGAGAACTGGGATTTGCTGCCTAGAAACAGGTAGTCATAATCCTTTTTTCAATCTTTACTCCTTTCATAAGTGTGATAAGGTCTCAGCGTAAGTAATTTTTGAAGAACAATGATCAAAGCCCCCCTAACTTTGCGGTTCATGTTCCACAGTTTGGGTCTCGGTTCGTAAGTAGCGCCATCTTTCTGCAGGCGCTAGTATTCTGGGACATATCTCAAACAGGATTTTTCAGGGCTACTGAACAGAACCAAACAATATTGTCATTAGAGATTTTTCTAACAGTCTTTGCTTTGATCTATTTTGTTTACATGTACCAACGTTTTGTCCGTTCAATGCAATAAATTACGCCCAAACATTTCTGAAAAACTTTTGTAATCCTAGAAAGCAACGATAGAACAGCCTGTGAAGCCCATAACAACTGTTAAATATTTATCTGCACGAAAAAGAAGAAACAGTTGTTTTGAGAGGTAAAAACAGTGAAGCTCAAAAAGTTGTGTGCAATGGCTTTGTGTGTATTCCTTTTAACCTTAGCTTTTTCTGGGGTCGGCAAGTCAGCCCCTGAAGAAACTCGGAATGTTTATTATCTGGAATATGGCGGTCTCAAAATAGACATCAGGGCTCCTATTCAAGCCTATGCTGGCGAGAACATAACCGTTACCGTGAAAACAGAAACTGTTGTATCGCAGATTTACATCAAATACATTAACATTGACCTTAAAGGCATAGTAAACGCTACAACCGAAATTTACTTAGATCAAATCACACATCTAACAAATTCTTCACTATCGTCTCACGAAGTCCAATACAACATAACAATCCCCCGTAACATATCCCCAGGATTAATCTACGGCATCATAAGCTGTGAATGGGAACTCATGGGTTCGCCACAAAAGATTCCCCCATCCGGATTCGCTTTAACATACATCCAAAACATGGAATTAGAACAGCTTCAAGCGGAATATGATAAATTGAATGCCACTCACCAATCTATAGTCCAAAACTACACCGAATTTGAATCAGGTCTCAAAGAAGAACTGGATTCTACCCGAAATCTGCTATACATCTTTGTTGCAACAACCGTTGTTGCCAGTATCACCGTTGTTGTTCTGTTAATGAGAAAACCCAAAAAAATTTGGGTCTAGAAACCCAGCATTTTTTTCGCTTCCGTAATCTCTTCGGGTCGCGGTTGCCTTGGGTAATTATAGAGAGGACCACCCGGTCTCTCATTATAGTATGGTCGGTTGCATCCTGGACATCCAGAAGTGAGAAACGGCTTGCCCGTGTCTATGACTTCTAGCATCATTTCTTTAGAGATTCCGAAGTTTGTGAGACGACCGCCATTATCAAACTCCATCTTTTCAAGACACGTTTTCTTGTGGGTTAAGAGGTAATGGGCGACTTGAGCCCTCCGATAACTGCTCAGAGACGGAGGAGACATGTTTTCAAGAGCAGTTCCGGAAATGGGTGTAAACGCAAACAATCCTGGATAAATTCCTGAATCAACGCACCATTGAATCGTTTGGCAAATCTCCTTCTCTGTTTCTCCAAGACCCACGATGAGATGTGTGCTCACTGAGCCTTCTCCGAAGACATTAACAGCCTCCTTCAAAGCCTTACGTTGTCTCTCCCAAAGGTAAGGTCCGCCGATGTTTTGTCCCTTAACCTTGTCAAATATTTTTTCTGCAGCAGCGTCCAAAGCTATGCTTATTCGATTAACACCAGCGTCTGCCAACGCCTTCATTTTCTCCGGCTTTAATGGTTTACACGAGACGGATACTGGAACCATAACTTGGGACTTAATCTCCTTAACGAGAAGTAACACATCATCGAAAGCCTCTGAGTAATTCAGCGTCTGGATGCAAACCCGCTTTATCAATCCATCTTTTGAGGTTCTCTCTACTCCATCAACTATCTGTCTTGTCGGGAATACGGGCCAAGTTACTCTGGAGAGCATGTCTGTTCTACCTTTACTTTTTCTGGCTTGGGGACAGAAACCGCAGTTGGCAGAGCATTTTTCGTTTCGACCCATTAGCAGATATACTGTTGTGGGTTTAGCGCCCATTTTGCCTTTTATTAATCCAAGCACCATTGCTGAGCCTGTAGAGACGCGAACTCTTTCGAGAAAGCATGTGTTAGTCATTTGATAGCACCAAACGTTTTTGGATTCTACAGTTTAGTAATTTGGCGCCTATATTTATCTCTCCCAAAAAAAGAAGGCTAAAATGATCAATCTTTTGGGACTTTGCCGTAAAGAGGTAGCAGAATCTTAAAACATAAACTTCTTATAGGATTTTTTTCTCTCCTTTGTTGGTTATTCTTTGGGGAATTGAAAATGGCTGATGGTCCTCGCATAAAACGAGAGAAAAAAACTATTGACGCCATGCTACGCCTTTATTGCAGTAAACATCACGGAACTCATGGTGAACTCTGCTCAGAATGTAATGAGCTTCATGAGTATGCAATGCTGCGGCTATCTAAGTGTCCTTTTCAGGAGAACAAATCAACTTGTGGCAAATGTTTAGTTCATTGCTACAAACCGGACATGAAGAAGAAGGTAAATAAGGTTATGCGGTATTCAGGACCCCGCATGTTGCTCCATCATCCAATCCTTGCGTTGCATCACGTCTTTGATGGACGAAAAAAACCAGAGCCACTAAAGAAAAAGGTTCTTTGATGTTGTACTCAAAAGGTTTTTAGAAACCTAAGATGATTAAGCGACTATGACGAGCCTAGACTCTGAAAGCCTATGGCAGATGCCAAAAAATGAACTAGTTAAATTAATCGAGAGTGGGGCTATTCCCAACAGGACTGGGACGATTCAGTTCTATGCTCCAAGTTTTGTCCACTACAAAAACAAATATTTCCGTTCGTCTCACGATGCTTTCCCATCTATCTCAATCACTGGCTCTTCCTGTGCACTGAAATGCAAACACTGCAACGGAAAAGTGCTAAATACCATGGTTCCCGCCATGACTCCAGATGGGCTCTTTGATCTCTGTGCAAAACTGAAAAACAATGGAGCGGTTGGTTGCCTCATAAGCGGAGGATGCCTTCCAGACGGTTCTGTTCCCATCGACAAGTTCATAGACGCTATCGCCCAAATAAAGAAGGATTTGGGTCTAACTGTTGTTGTTCACACAGGGGTAATCAATTTTTCAACCGCAAAACAGTTGAAGGCTGCTGGAGTTGACGCTGCGTTAATCGACATAATTGGCTCCGACGAAACAATCCGTGAAGTACACAATCTCGATGTTAGCGTTGAAGATTATGACCTGTCTTTACGGGCTTTCCACGAATCAGGAATTCCCTTTGTTCCACACGTGCTGGTGGGGCTACATTACGGAGAACTGAATGGCGAACTTGAGGCACTGAAAATGATTGCAAAATATTCTCCTTCAGCGGTCATAACGATAGCTTTTATGCCAATTCGTGGGACGCCCATGGAAAACGTGAGTCCACCTGAACCAGAAGACATCATAAAAATTCTTGCTTCTGCCAGACTATTGATGCCCGAGACTCCACTTGTTTTGGGGTGCATGAGACCCAAAGGTGAACATAGAAAAAGAACTGACCTGCTTGCTGTTAAAGCTGGCGTAAACGCAATAGCCTTTCCCGTCGAGGAAGCAATCCAGCTTGCTGAATCCCTGAATCTAGAAATATCCTTCTCGCCTCTCTGTTGTTCCCAGATTTTTGAAGCCATCAAGCCTTGATTCTTTCGAGACAATCAGAGATATTGTTTTAGCTGATGTACGATAACTTTAAGGGTGTACTTTTTTTGGTGCACTCTTGATGCTTCTTGATAGTGAACTCTATTGCCTTTGCTAAGTCTTCTTTTGGAAGTGCACCCACCACGCCGTTAACTGGTCTTCCTCCACAAAAAACAGGAATGTAGGCGTTCCCATCACATCATATTTGCCAGCAAGTTGCTCGTTTTCGGGGCTATCTACGACATTGAGTTTAGTGAACTTCAGTTTGTCTCCGTATTCTGCAGCTAGTTCGTCATAAACTGGTTTTATTGCTTGACAATGGGGACAGAATGGATGCCAGAACTGCACCACAACTAACTTCTTTGTCTCTAAAATTCGTTCTTTCCAGTCTGCCACGTTTGCCTCTTCTATCTCCTCAAGCATGACATGTCGCCTAAATTCCTGTATCCTTTATGAGAATAAGTCATTTTTGATCAAACCTTGCTTCTCTTCCACGATTTACTGGATGGTTTTTTCCTTTATTCGAATCGTTATCTTTTTAAGATAAACGGCTATCACAATACGGTAACTTAAAGAAGGTGAAAATATGGTCAAGGTAGAAGACTACGAAGTGCCTGAAAACCTGTATTACCACAAAGAATACCTCTGGGCAAGCGTAGAAGACGGAAAAGTAAAGATTGGAATGATTGACTTCGCTCAGAAACAACTCCACGACATCGTATACATCGAACTTCCAAGCGTCGGTGACACCATAACCCAAAATGAACCCTTCGGAACACTAGAATCCGTGAAAGCAGTCTCAGATTTAGTTGCTCCAGTAAGCGGCACAGTTGAAGCTGTAAATGAAGAACTGGAATCAAAACCTGAGTTACTCAATGAAGATCCCTACGGTGAGGGATGGGTTCTAATCGTAGCCCCATCAAATCTCGATGCAGACTTGAAAGCGATCCTGAACTTCGATGCAGCTGTGGAGTGGCACAAAGAACTCGTAAAAGAGGGTTAATCTGGCTTATCTGTAAGTGCCTTAGGTTTTCTTAGGGAAACATGTGAGGTTCTTAGCAGAGGTTAATCCAAATCACTTTATTTTTTAATAAAAGATTTTTTATCTATGATTAGACAATTAATATGAATGTAAATAGGCTGGAATCCATAATGGCTAAGATTCATAAACAAATAATTAAGTTACTATCAGAAAAGCCAATGAGCATCGTTGAGCTTGCAGAAAAACTTGAATATACAGAAAAGAAAGTTTTCAATGCTCTAAAGAAACTCTTCAGTGACGATAAAATCAAATCTGATGCTAAGACTCGTCAGTACTACCTTGTAGAAGAGCAAAATTAGAGCATTTTTTTGTTCTACTGTTGACTAGAAATATCTGCTGAGAATAAGATTAATATGGAAACCCAGTTCTTAATTTGACAGCTAGAGTTGAGATTTAAATGACCCGAAAAATCATAATTATTGGAGCACATGCTGCAGGTCTTGATGCAGCTTCTGCAGCTAGGAAAACCGATAGAGCCGCTGAAATAACTCTTATAACAAAAGAGAAGAAACCAGCATACTCTCGTTGCGGTCTCCCATTCGTTCTGGGAGGACACATAAAAACCTTCGATGACCTAGTGGTCTTTCCAGCCAGATTCTACAAAATGATGAAACTAAACCTTCTAACAGAAACCACAGTAACAAACGTTGATTCAAAAGCAAAAACTGTTGATATACAGGACAAGAGCGGAACCAAAGAAACTCTTTCATATGATAGTTTAGTGATAACCACCGGCGCTGACCCCTTCCTGCCTCCCATAAAGGGACGCGAAAAGAATGGAATTTTCGTTGTTCGAACCATAGACGACGGAGAAAAAATCAACAAAGCAATTGAAACCGCAAAATCAGCAGTCATTATCGGCGCTGGACTTATTGGTCTTGAAGTTGCCGTAGCATGCCTTGAACGCGGACTAAAAACGACGTGTGTTGAATTTTTGCCATACGTTCTTCCAGTTTTACTGGACAAGGATATGGCTGACCGCGTCCAGAAAATGCTTGAAGAGAAAAGCATGAACATCATTATCGGAAAAGGAGCAGAAGAATTTCTTGGAACCGACAAAGTTACCGGAGTTCTTGTTGCAGGAGAAGAAATCCCAGCAGACGTAGTCGTTGTAGCCACCGGCGTAAGAGCCAATGTTGAATTGGCAAAAAATGCTGGAGTATCGCTTGGACAAAAGGGCATAAAAGCAAACTTAAGAATGGAAACCAACATCAAGGACGTTTACGCAGCTGGTGACTGTGTCGAATCGATACACCTTGTCACTCGTAGACCCGTAATGAGCCAGCTTGGAACCACAGCTGTAAAACAAGCAAAAGTAGCAGGAATCAACGCTGCCGGAGGATACTCCACATTCATAGGAGCTATGGGGTCTTGGATTACCCGATTGTTTGACACTGAAATCGGCGGCACTGGACTTACAGAATTCATGGCTGGACGATCCGGAATAGAAACGGTGTCGGGAACCATAGTTTCAAAAACAAGGGCTGACTACTTCCCAGGAGCATTGCCCATCAGAATCAAGCTTGTCGCAGACAAGGAAACAGGTAAGCTAATCGGCGCTCAAATCATTGGTGGCGAAGAAGTAACACAACGCGTAAACGCTTTATCTTTTGCTATACAAAACGAAATGACCATTAAAGAACTAGCGAAAGCTGAAACATGTTACGCGCCTCCTGTGTGTGAAACTTGGGAGCCCATGGTATTAGCTGCAGAAATGCTATTGAGGAAACTTCGATAGTATCGCTGTACACAACGTTCTAGAACACAAGCCTAGCCTTTTGGTGGGCTAGGTAACCCATTATCTCCTTTAATATTGCCTCCAATTTTTGGTTAAAAAGAAAGCTTTATTTGTCCGCTTAACTTTAATCGAGTTTCTTGTAAACGGTGATTCCTAATGGGAAAGGAAAAACTAAAGATCGCTTTTTATTGGGCGGCTAGTTGTGGAGGCTGTGAAGTAGCTGTTCTGGACATCAACGAGAAAATCTTAGATGTCGTTGCAGCTGCTGACATTGTTTTCTGGCCTGTAGCAATAGACATCAAATACAAAGATGTCGAAGCTATGCCAGAGAAGAGTATAGACGCTTGCTTCTTCAACGGCGCAATAAGAACCGAAGAAAATGAGAAGATGGCTAAACTTCTAAGACAGAAATCAAAGATACTCGTGGCTTTCGGTTCATGCGCCAACGATGGGTGTGTGAAAAGCCTCGCCAATCTTTGGGACAAGGATGCTGTCTTTGAGCGAGCCTATCTTGAAACTCCATCAACCAAAAATCCAGAATCAGTGATGCCTAAAACACGTGTCAAAGTCAAAGAAGGAGAGCTTGAGCTCCCCGAAATCTATGACACTGTAAAAACCTTGCCCCAAACTGTGGATGTTGACTACACCATTTCTGGGTGTCCTCCACCTATTCCCGCAATCTTGGAAATGTTTAATGCATTCATAAGCGGCAATTTGCCTCCGAAAGGTTCAAGCTTCTTGCCAAATAAGTCCGTTTGTGACGAGTGCCAAAGGGAAAAGAAGGACAAGCAACTCTCTGAAATAAAGAGAATCTACGAAATTGATGACGATGGCGAAACCTGTTTCTGGGATCAATGCGTAATCTGTATGGGTCCAGCTACTCGTGCCGGTTGCGGCGCCCAGTGCCCAAATGTTAACAAGCCATGCACTGGTTGTGGTGGTCCAGGTCCTCGGGTTATCGATCAAGGTGCTGCGGCTATAAGCGCCCTTGCATCCATTGCTACCGACCCTGAGGTTGTTAAGCAGGTTGTGGATCCCATAGGAACATTCTACATGTATTCTTTAGCTAACTCTATTCTTAGAAGGAAAGTGAAGAAATGAGAGAAATAGTAATAGACCCCATAACAAGACTAGAAGGACACGGAAAAATAACCATATTCCTAAACGATGACGGAAACGTAGAAAACGCCTACTTCCAAGTTCCGGAACTACGCGGCTTTGAACGTTTCTGTGAAGGAAGACGCGCTGAAGATTTGCCCATAATAACAACCAGAATCTGTGGAGTCTGCCCAGTTGCTCACCATATGGCAGGAGCAAAGGCTGTAGACGCTGCATTCAATGTGGAACCGCCGGAAACAGCGAAAAAATTGCGAGAACTTGAATATTGTGGCTACTTAATATATGATCACATACTTCACTTCTACTTCTTGGGTGGTCCAGATTTTATTGTAGGACCTGATGCTCCCGCGGCTAAACGTAACATTCTTGGAGTAATAGAAAAAGTCGGTTTGGATATCGCTGGTGAAGTAATAAAGCACCGTGCTTATGGACAAAAGATTACTGGTATTCTTGGAGGAAGACCAACTCATCCTGTGAGTGCTCTTCCAGGTGGTATGGCTAAGGCTCTTAATGACGAAGAACGGCAAGATATCGAGAACATGCTCAAAAGCTGTCACGAATTCGCCAAGTTCAGCCTGAAAATCTTTGACGATATTGTTCTAAAAAATGCTGACTACGTGAACCTGATCACAAGTGACCCCTACAAGTTGGAGACCTATTATATGGGTATGGTCGACAAAAACAACAAGGTGAACTTCTATGACGGCGATGTCCGCGTGGTCGATACACAAGGAAAAGAGTTCGTGAAATTTGGTCCTTCCGAATATTTGGATGTTATCGAAGAGCATGTTGAACCGTGGACTTACGTTAAAATGCCTTACTTGAAGAAGCTTGGTTGGAGAGGTTTCGTTGATGGACCTGAAACAAGTCTATACCGGGTCGGTCCATTAGGACGACTCAATGCCGCTGACGGTATGGCAACACCAGTCGCCCAAGCAGAATACGAGAGGATGTACAATACTCTTGGCGGAAAACCTGTTCATGCTACCTTAGCTTTTCACTGGGCAAGGCTGATTGAGTTGATGTATGCGACTGAGAGAGGTCTAGAACTGGTTATGGACGATGAAATAACCAGCAAGGACATCCGAAACAAGCCTGGAAAGCCAGGAGAAGGCATTGGAATAGTTGAGGCTGCAAGAGGCACTCTGATTCACCATTACCAGTTGGATGAGAATGCTTTAGCAAAGAAAGTTAACCTAGTGGTGGCAACAACCCATAACGCGCCGAGTATCTGCATGTCAGTAAAGAATGCCGCGCAAGGCATTATCAAAAACGGCGTGGTCAACGATGGTCTGCTAAACAAGGTTGAGATGGCCTTCAGAGCCTACGACCCATGCTTTGCTTGCGCTACACACTTTGCCATAGGTGAAATGCCCTTAGAGGTTAACGTCTTTGACAGCAACAAGAAACTGCTGAAGACCATCAGAAGATGAGTGAATGTAAAATGGAGCAACCTAACGTCGGAGTATTTCTATCTGACTGCGGAAAACAGATCTCAGACATCCTAGATTTCGATGCTCTTACAGGTTTCGTGAAGGCTGTCCCGAACGTAACTCTCATTGCAAGAAGCAGCGAGTTCTGGCGAGGCAAAGGATTACAGACCATCATAGATGCCATAAAAAGCGGAAAAATCAATCGTGTCGTTGTGGCTGAGAGCCTTACCAAAAGTGACATAAACATCGTTCAGGCAGTTGAAGACGCAGGTTTAAATCCCTACTTGGTTGAAGTAATCGACATCAAAGACCACTGCGCATGGCCTCACAGGGCAACACCTGCAGAAGCTACTGAAAAAGCCAAAGCCATGCTTTTATCAGCCATCGAACGGGCAAAGCTTCTTGAACCTATCGAGAAGCTTGAATTTCCCGTTCTTAAATCCGCCTTAGTTATTGGCGGAGGCATCGCTGGTATGCAAACGGCTATGGACTTGGCGGATTTATGCTTCGAGGTGAACCTGATTGAGAAAGCGCCGTTTCTTGGAGGTTTGGCTGCTCGTGCAGGTCGTTTCTTCCCAACAGACGACTGTGCCATCTGTATTCAATCTCCGTCCTCTGATGTCAAAACCGTTACCCATACTTCTAGGAAGTGTGTGTATAGGTCTGGCTTCAGCGAGATTCCTAACCTGAACATATTAGCAAACTCGAGAGTTGTGGCTGTTGAGGGAGTTCCTGGAAACTATAAAGTTACGATCGAAAAGAAACCACGGTATGTTGATGCGGATAAATGTGTAGTATGTGACAAATGTGTTGCCGTTTGTCCTGTGGAAGCTCCTGACGAATACAATGCAAAGCTGAATAACCGCAAAGCAATCTACATGAACGTTCCCGCTGTTCACCCACAAGTCTATGTTATTGATGAGGATGCCTGCAAGTTCCATGACTGCGCCAAATGTGTTGAAGTTTGTCCAACAAACGCAATTGATTTAGATCAGAAAACTGAGCAGGTAACTTTGAATGTGGGCAGCATAATTGTTGCCACGGGCTTCAAGGAATTTGATTCCAGCGCCATAAAAGAGTATCATTACGACGATTACCCTGATGTTATAACTAACCTTGAGTTGGCTAGGATGATTGACGGTTTCGGTCCAACCGGCGGCGCTATTGTGCGACCTTCAGACGGCAAACCCGCCAAGAAAATCGTTTTTATCCAATGTGCTGGTTCACGAGACAGACGATATAACCCGTATTGTTCAAGCATCTGCTGTATGATTTCTCTGAAAAATGCGTCTTTGATTAAAGAGGCTAATCCCGATGCAGAAGTTTCAATCTGCTACATTGACATAAGAACCACCGGAAGAGAACACGAGTACTACTATGAAAGAGCCAGAGATATGGGAATCAAGTTCGTTAAAGGAAGACCAACAGAAATCTATAGTGACGAAGAGAAAGGCAATTTGATTGTCGACGTTGAGGACACTCTTCTTAAAAGATTCTTGGACTTAGAAGCTGACTTGGTTGTTTTGGCTACTGCAATGGTACCTGCTGAAGGCACTAAAGAACTCGCCGAAATTCTAGGTCTTGATCTGGAATCGGACGGTTTCTTCAAGGAATACAACGCTAAACTTAGACCAACCGAAACTAAGCAAAGGGGAATTTTCCTCTGTGGAGGAGCAACCTTCCCGAAGGATGCACCCACCGCTTCTCTACATGCTCATTCGGCAGCTATGAAAGCTACCAAGTTCTTGATTAGCGGCAAAATAGTTAAGGACCTAAGAACCGCTGAAATCAACGATGAGTATTGTGGTGACTGCGAATTCTGTCTAGTAACCTGTCCATATGGCGCCATAAGCTTGGAGCCCACAACTGATGATCACTTTGTAGCCCGTGTTAACGATATCCTCTGTGAGGGATGTGGTGTCTGCGTGGGAACTTGTCCAATGAATGCTATCGAACTTAGGCACTCGAGACCAAACCAGATGACAGCCCAGATGAATGCTCTAATGTCAGTGAATGGAACATCGAAGCCTCTTGTTCTAGCCTTCTGCTGCCAAGAATGTGGTCACACTGCTGTTGACTCTTCGGGTATGGCTAAGCTGCAGTATCCCGCTAACGTGAGGATTATCAAAGTTCCATGCGCTGGAATTATACATGTTAAGCAAATTCTGGAAGCCTTCAAAGCTGGCGCCCAAGGCGTTATGGTCGTGGGATGCAAGACTGACGGCTGCCACTATGAGGTTGGCAGTGACAAGGCAACCAAGAGGACAGACCTTGCCAAGGTGCTGCTGAAAGAATACGGAATAGAACCAGAAAGGTTAGAGATGTTCAAGATGGTGTACATCGAAGGCGATCAGTTCGCAAAGGCTGCCAAGATGATGACCAAGATGATAACGAAACTGGGTCCACTGAAATTAATGGATGGTTCCTGAGAGAGGCGAAATATAATGACACAACAAACTGAAAAAACTACAAGATCCTTCTCTGATGAGGTTACTAGCCGTCATGGTGGCGAAACCTTGACATCATGTTACCAATGCGGAACCTGCGCTAGCAGTTGTCCAGTAGCCCGACTTGATTCCAGCTTTAATCCCAGAGAAATCATTAAACTATCTCTTTTAGGCGAGAAAGAAGAAGTGGTCTCCGGAGACGCCATCTGGCTGTGCTGTTCCTGCTTCAATTGCCAAGAAAGGTGCCCTCAAAATGTTGAGATTGCCGATTTGTTCTATGCGCTAAGGAACATCGCATTGGAAGCGGGTCACGCCCCAGGTATGTATGCTGATTTCGCGTCGGCTCTCGTTGCTGAAGGACGCATAGTTAAGATTTCCAAGTTCGTGGAAAAAAAGAGAGACGAATATGGTTTACCGCCTCTTAAATCGGTGAATCTAGAGGCGCTGAATACAATTCTCTCTGCAACGGGCTTTGCTAAATCAGAAAAGATGGAGGAGTCACAATGAAAAGCTACGCTATATTTCTCGGATGCACTATACCTGCACGTCAACCAAACTATGAATTGTCAGCGAGAAAAACTCTTGAAAAGTTAGGCATCAATCTTGTAGACTTAGCTGACCTGACTTGCTGTTGTCCTCCACCCGTCCAGTCGATAAATCTGGAAAGCAGCCAAGCCGTAGCTGCCTATAATATTTGTTTGGCTGAAGAAGCTGGTTTGGACATTGTTGCTTTATGTAACGGCTGTTTTGAGTCTCTTGCAATGGTTAATGCTGCTCTGAAGAAAGACGAGAAACTAAAGGCACATATTAACAAAGTTTTAGCTAAAGTTGGTAAAGAGTTCAAAGGCACTATCAAAGTGAAACATTTCCTACAGGTCTTGATGGACGACATTGGACTTGAAAAAATCAAAGAAAAAGTCGTTAAGCCCTTAAGCAGCCTGAAAGTAGCGCCATTTTATGGGTGCCACTCCCTTAGACCCAGTAAACTGCTACAGTTTGATGATCCTGAGCGGCCACAAATCTTTGAAAACCTGTTGGAAGCTCTGGGTGCAGAGAGCATCGAGTACCGAAACAAGTTGAAGTGCTGTGGGGGTCTTCTGAAAGGCATTTCTGACGATACCGCTCTTAGTCTCGCTAGAGATAAACTTGTAAACACAAGCAAGGCAGGCGCTGACTGCATTAGTACTCTTTGTCCCTTCTGTTTCGTTGCTTTAGATATAGGGCAGCTACAAGTGAAATCGAAGTTCAACGAAGTCTATGATATGCCGATTCTTCACTATTCAGAACTTATTGCATTGGCTTTGGGTGTAGACCCAAACGAGTTAGCACTTAGAAGCCACAAAATAAAGGCTGACAAGGTTCTCGAAAAAATCGTATAACCCCCTAGCTTTTATGCGGGTTTTTTTGGCGCCCGCTACGTTTCTTTTTTCTTGCTGTTAAAGATTGCAATAAAGTTAATATTTTGAGACACGGTACACTTCCAAACCTGAATATAGGTGATTTAAAATGGTGAATGCAGCAATAAATGGATTTGGAAGAATAGGGAGGCTCTTGTACAGGGCAGCCCTTGAAACAGATGCAGACATAAACTTTGTAGCAGTTAACGACTTAACCGACGCAAAAACATTAGCACATCTGCTGAAAAACGACACAGTCCACGGAAAATTCCCCTGTGATGTAACCGTCAAAGGTTCGTCTCTTATAGTTGATGGAAAAGAGCTGAAAATTCTGGCACAACCAGACCCCGCTAAACTACCTTGGAAAGAAATGGGTGTCTACGTCGTAGTTGAATCAACAGGAAGATTTAGAACAAGGGATGCAGCCGCAAAACATCTAGAAGCTGGAGCAGAAAAAGTTCTTGTTTCCGCGCCGATGAGCCCCGCAACTAGCGCTGACCTGACAGTAGTTTATGGCGTAAACGACAACCTATATGACCCAAAAAAGCATAGTGTAATGTCCTTGGCTTCATGCACTACTAACTGTTTGGCGCCAGTTTCTAAAGTTCTCAATGATACTTTTGGAGTCACTAAAGCTCTCATGACTACAATTCACGCTGTAACTAATGATCAGAGACTTCTTGACATGCAACACAAAGACCTTAGACGAGCTAGATCCGCAGCTTTCAACATGATTCCGACAACAACCGGCGCAGCCAAGGCAGTTGGTTTAGCCCTTCCTGTGCTTAATGGAAAACTGAATGGTATGGCAATACGTGTTCCAACACCTGACGTCTCTATAATTGATTTGGTTGCCGTACTGAACAAAGAAACTACCAAAGAAGAAGTCAACGCAGCTTTCAAAAATGCAGCTGACGGAAGCCTGAAAGGAATACTCGATTACAGTGAGGAGCCTCTTGTCTCATCAGATCTGATACACAATCCTAACTCAGCTATCATCGACGGAACATTAACTATGGTCATGGGAAACCTAGTCAAAGTCCTTGCTTGGTATGACAACGAGTGGGGCTACTCCGTCAAGATGGTACGCATGATCGAAAAGATCTGCAAGATGGCAGCCTAAAACGGAACCACAAAACCTCAAATCCCCCCTTTTCCTTTTTTTAATAAAGGTGATAAAATGCCAAAATTCTTAACAATAGACGATTTCGACCTAAAAAACAAAACTGTTCTTGTTAGAGTAGACTTTAACTCGCCACTCGACCCAAAAACCAAACAGATCATTAATGATAAAAGGATTCGTGCCCACGCAGATGCAACCATCAAAGAGCTGGTCAAAAAAGGCGCAAAAACCGTGATTTTAGCCCACCAGGGAAGACCTGGAGAACCAGATTTCATCTCCCTTAATCAGCATGCCAAGCTTCTCGGCAAAGCGCTAAACATGCCCGTAAAGTATGTGGATGATGTTTTGGGAGAAGCTGCCCAGAACGCCATCAAAGCGTTAGTTAGCGGAGAAGTTCTGGTCTTAGGAAACGTCCGAGGTGTCTCCAATGAACAAAAGAAGGGCTCGCCTGAAGAGCATTCTAAAACCGAGTTCGTGAAGAAGTTGGCTCCTTTGGCGGACGTTTTCATTAATGATGCCTTCGCTGCTGCTCACAGGGCGCACGTGTCGATGGTTGGTTTCACAGCTGTTTTGCCCAGTGCTGCTGGCAGAATAATGGAACGCGAACTCAAGGCTTTGGGTAACGTTCTAGAGGCTCCTGGAAAGCCCTCCGTCTTTGTGATTGGTGGAGCGAAAGGCGACGATTCACTGGACATATCTAATTATGTACTAAAAAACAACATAGCGGATTACGTTTTAACTGGTGGAGTAATAGGTCACATTTTCCTCGTAGCTAAAGGTGTTAACTTGGGCGATGGGAACATGAAGTTCTTGGAAAAGAAAGAGCTGATGGGTCTAGTTCCGGGAATTAAAGAGCTTATGAACGAATATCCTGGGGCTGTTATCGTTCCCGTTGACTTAGCCATGGAAGTGGACCAGAAACGAAAGGAGATAAATGTTGACGACCTTCCCACAAAATACGCCGTCTTTGATATCGGAACTAAAACAGCAAAGAAATTCGGTGCCATAATACGGAAAGCCAAAACAATAGTGGTCAGTGGTCCTGTGGGTGTCTTTGAGAATCCAGAGTTCAAAGCTGGTTCTCAGATTGTTCTTGAGGCAGTGGCGGATTCTGAAGGGTTCTCTCTTGTTGGCGGAGGACACACAGTCGCTGCTGTAGAACAGTTGGGGCTGGCTGACAAAATGTCCTACGTTAGCACTGCAGGAGGCGCATTGATAGAGTTCCTTATGGGAAAGCAGCTGCCCGGAGTTGTTGCTCTGGAAAAGGCAGCCGCCAGAACTTAATCTTCCTCCTTTTTTTGAGAACCCGTTATTTAGCTAGTTTTTTGGGTATTCGTGTTTTGTGGCTTTGGTGATTCTTGGAAAAACAAAGACAACTTCTTAACCCCGCATAAAAGATTCATGCATCACGGTGTTGTCCTGTTCCATTTTTTGATAGCTGTTCTAGGTGTACTTTACGCCTCGAAGTTGTCCAGTCAACTCCCTGTGGTGTCTCCAGATGACACAAGCCCCTTCTAAGGAGGCACAGTTGACATGAAAGTATGCTTTGCGAATCAAGGGACATTTACTGCTCTCGTATTCCATTCTTCAAGATAGTTTGCATATTCTTCGCTGGATGGATAACTTTCTGTAGGCAGATAGGGGAAACCACTCATATTTTGGAACGGTAACGAATCCACTGTAAACTCAAATCCGTAACCCCAATTATCAGGTAGGTCTTTGAACCAAGAAGCTACAAATAAGAAGACGCTTCTTTCCATTCCGTCTTCAAGCGGCGGGAGTTCGGCGGTGGGAAACTTGAGCGAAACTGTGTCAGCTTGCAGTCCGATAACAAATTTATCATCTGCTTCGAGAAGTAATTCTGTTACGTCACCGTACTTTGTGAAGTTCCCTGAAGCATTTGTCGTTGTGGTAGCAAAATCCAGTGGCTCAAGAGTAGCAATAGGGAGGATTTCATAAACTGTTATGTCTTCTTGTGATGTTATGTCTATTCCGATGTAATCGAACGTTACATTCCAGAAATTGGTAATTCTGATCTTATATTCGCTCACGTCTGTGGGGAAAAGCCCATTCAAGTCTACAGCGAATGTTCTAGGAACGTAATCTCCAGGAATCGGCATCTGCCTATCCTGTGGAACTAGCACCCAATTGCCCGTTGCATTCATAACTTCCATGTATGCGGGTGGGTTAATTTGCGTGCCATTTGGAACTAATCCTTGGGCAGCTGCCGTCGTAAATTGGTCTATCCACTCGTAATATGGTTCGGGCGGTCCCCAATCAACCATTCCGTTGATTACGAGCTTAATTTCCGGTGCATCCGATAAATCACCTAAATCTAGTGTTAATTGGTTTAATGTGATGTTATCCCATGATGGGCTGAGGACTCCGTTACTGGTTTGTGTGAATATGCCGTCAATTTGGGCGATTTGAGATAGTACATCGTCTCCTTTTTCGTTTGTTGCTGAAATTGGCATTAATAAGCTGCCTTCCTTTATGGTGTAGATTTGTCCGTAGAATCCTCGGTTAACGTAATTTATCATTGTTGAGTAAACGTCGGTGTCATTGGGGTGGTCAACAACCACTAGGTAAGCTGTGTCTAAGTAAAAGATTTCATCCCATTGTTGAAAGAGGACAACATCATAATATTCAGAACCGTTTTCAGTCCTTGGTTGTAGTTGACTTTTGTCCACTTTGACATGGTCCCATGGGTTACCTCCCCCAAATACTATGTCGCCGTCTTCAGTGATATAATCAATATATCCTAGCCAGCCAGCGTTTGAGACTTCAGTGATGTAGCTGTAGTTGGTTCCATTCCAAGTGTACAGTGAAGGGCATGATGCATATCCGCTAATTACAATGTAATGTGCAAGCATTGATATGTGTCTGTCCAATGTGAAAGTTCTTGATGCACTTGTTACTTCATCGTTCCAGCGTGAAAATTCTACTACGCCATATTGAAGTTCGACGATTTCGTCTGTACTGAGGCTGTATTTTCCCTTTGGTAACAGTTCTGTGTATGGCGTTTCATATGTTACCCCGTTGAGAGTAAATATCATTGGTGTGGCGCCGCCACCTGACCTGTTAACAGAGAGTGTGTGGAAGTCATCAGGAGCGACTTGGAAAAATCCAATTAAAGTGTTGGTTTGATTGCCTATGTTCACCAACTTAACCATATAACCTGTTGTTTTTCCCTCTGTTGTCTCGTCCTTAGCTGTAACTGAGAACTCAATTGACACATCTGTTGCACCTGCATCCAACGAGAACGTTTTAATTGCTTCAACTTTTTCACCAATCAAAATCCTTACCTGAAGTGTACCGGGTTCATTTACCAGATTGTCAGCTTTGGCTTTGATGGTCACTGTCTCCCCGCCCCAAACTTCATATGGGCTTACAGACATTCCGTGCAATTTTGTGTTTGGTGACGCATGAGCCAAACTTTCAACAGTGAATGATCCGGACAGGCTGTCTACTTCAACTGTGGATGTGCCCGAGCTTGTCTCGGAGACTTCGAATTCTACAACCTCAGTTGCTTGGCCAGCCAACGTAACATCTCTGGTGTCTCTTGTGGCTCCGTCAATTTTGAGGTTCACTGTATAACTGCCAGTAGCTTCTCCAACATTAGTTATCTTAACCGATATTTCCACAACTTCATCAGCTAGGACAGAGGAGGGATTAATTGTTAAATCGGTTACTTGAAACTCTGCGGGTTTAACTGATTGAGCCTCAGAAGTAATTCTAAATGAGGTGGTCAAAGTCCCCAACGTTACCACATAGTTGCCTTCAGCGTTTTCAACAATTTCAAACTGTACAGATGTGGTTTCGCCACCATCCAACTGGATACTTTTAGTTTCTCTTTTCTGGTTGTTTACAAAAAGTTCCAACGAGAATTCGCCAGCTTCGTCTCCAATGTTGGTTGCCGTACCTGAAACAGTTATCGGGTCTCCAATTTCAGCCTCGTTTCGACTGGTTACCAGATTAGTTAATCGTAGTTCAGCCTGTTTGGTTAGCGTTTCCGAGGTGACTTTGAATGTTCCCGTCAGGCTCCCTATTATAATTGTGTGGTCGCCTTCAGTTGTCTCTGTTGCCGTGAATACTACTGTTGTAGTTTCTCCCCCTGAAAGCTGTACATTTTTTGTTGTTATCGGAATATCATCTATTGATAGGGTTACTGTATGGTTACCGTTCATGTCTCCAATGTTAGTTACGTTAACCGATATTTGCACAGGTTCCCCAACTTGTACCCAATCCGAATCCAGAATCAAATCTGTTACTTGAAAATTGGCGGGTTTTGAAATCTGTGAATCGACATAGAAGTATCCTGGAATCACAAACGCAAGAATTACCAAATCAGCCAATAAAAATATTTTTAGTTTAGTTGATCGAGATGCCAAGACATTTTCACTCACATTAACGGTAAACTGCCATTCTTTATACATTGTTCATAATTCAATATTTCGTTTTTAAAAATTTCTTGAACTAACATAACACCTTCATCATATGAAGATAACATCTGAAATGTTACTGGCGACAGACAACACCAAACTTTCGTTTAAAATCTATTAATTTCTCAATCAACTTCTGATGGTTCCAACCAGTTTCGAGACTTGAAAACGGTTTTTCTGCCCAAGTTTACTTTCAAGCAATCTTCGTAAGGACACATTTCAACACATCGGAAACATAGCATGCACATTGAGGTCATTATTTTTCCTTCCTTCTGCTCATACACTTCAGTGACCTGCACTGGGCAAACTCTTTTGCAAATTCCGCATTTAGTACATTTTGTTTCGTTCTTGTTAAGATGAAGCACAGGAGCCCACTTAAACCCCTTAAACCTATTCACAACGGCAATCGATGCCCCTGTTGGACAGAAGCGGCACCAAACGCGTCTCACGAAGAATGACCCTATACCTGTTAATGCCAAGAAAATTAATGCATTTATTGTAGCAAAATTTTCGCTGGAGTATTTGATTACATCTTGAATGTAAGGGAAACTAAAGTACAATCCACTAATTTCTAGTGGTCCATTCCAGGGTACAATTAGAGGTACCATAGGGCCAAGCAAGATTCCTAGATGTTCGAAAGGACCCGCGAAAAGTAATGCCATGAGAGTGAGACGGTTCAACGTTGAGGGCAGTTCTATTAGACTCAGAATAAAAGGTAGAATTAGAAAGAAGAGTAACAACGCATATCTGAAATTATGTAAGAACTTGTTGAGTTTATCGTGGATGACTCTGTAGCGTATTTTGAAGGTCTTTCGGATTAGAGTAAGTACATCCATGTATAAGCCGAACGGGCAAATCCAGCCGCAAAAGAATCGTCCCAAAACAATGGGCATTATCAGAATAACGGCTACTATAAGAAGTGGTCTTACAGGATAGGTGAATAAGTAAAATATCGCAGCCAAGGATGCTACTTGAATAACGGCCTTCATGTAAGTTACTTTTGTTGTCTGATTCTTTTTCCATATGATGATGACTAATATTGCTGCTATAGCCAGTCCTGCAAGCATCGTTAACTTCAGTGATTCGGCTACGAGTTCCATGATCATGTTTATTTTGCCTTCACAATATATATTGAACAAGCTGCTGTGCAGAATCCTAATTGATATAATAATGGTTCAGTAGCGAACGCTTCAAGACGTGGATGTGAAATTTCAGTTATCAACGACATACGTAGTTCTCGTGAAATTTTTGATTAAGTAAATACTAGAAGAGTCCATTTAAATCTTAGCAGTTTTTGGTAGTGTCTGCTAATCGGTTAACTTTTTTTGGGCTGTGACTTGGTCAACGCATATGTTGAACAGAAATGGGGTTGAACCAATCATATCCGTCCAAAGCAAAATTGGAGATACATCGAGATATGAGTTGCAGGCCTGTCCCGAGACATGGATGAAGCTAACGTCAACAAAGAGATTCCTAAAGGTTGTGCTGGAGAATGCAGTCGCAAGAACCTAATTTCAATCCATTTTTTTGGAGACCCTGTTGTTAGTTAGTTTTTGCTGCAAAATTCATGTTTTGTAACCTCCTGTTGTTGGCATACATGCTGTTTTAAATCATCATATAATCAGAGAATCACTTTTTTGAACTGACAGAAAAAAATGGTAATGCCTCCAAAAGCTACATTTATTAACTGACGAGCGAGACTATTCGCTGATTCGAAAAATCGTTATTCTGAGGGGAACTGCTAACATGTCCGAGCCTTTCGTAGTGATTACGGCAACCGGAAAAGACAAACCGGGTTTGACCACCGAGATAACAGAGTTGATTGCTAATGCAGACTGGAACATCGTTGACATCGAAGCCTTCAGCATGAGGGGACTTTTCGCTATCTTTATGATAGTGGGCTGTCGTGCCATGTCAGTATCTCTTAAGAGTCTTAGAAGTCAGCTTATGGATATGGGCAAGAAGATAGGCTTGGATGTTAACATAGAGCCTCTCCTATCTGGGCGACGGAAGAGCGGAAAAAAACTTGTGCTCTTAACAACCCTTGGAAAGGACAGACTAGGTATAGTGGCAAAGGTTTCACGTTTTCTTTCTCAGAACAACGTAAACATCGAACGGATACGGATGATTGCCTATGGAGAATTGAATGCCATGGAGATACTCATCGACATCAATGACCTCACGATTCCAATTGAAGACTTCAAAGAAGCCTTGAACAAAGAATGCAAAATGGTTGGGCAGGATGTTGTCTTTCAGAAGGATACAGTTTTTCGGAGACTAAAAAGGTTGATTGTCTTTGACGTAGACGGCACACTGATCGATGCTGAGATGATCGATGAGCTGGCAAAGGCTGCTGGTGTCGGCGGGAAAGTCAGCGAAATCACCTCACGAGCCATGAACGGAGAGATAGAATTCAAGCAAGCCCTCAAGGAAAGAGTTCAGCTCTTGAAGGGCTTAGATGTCATGGTACTCAACTCTATAGTCGAAAACTTGGATGTAACCCCTGGCGCTGAGGAACTGATAACAGCCCTCAAAGCCCTAGGCTATAAGATAGCTCTTATTTCTGGAGGCTTCACCCAGTTTGTTGAAAAGATCAAGGAAAAACTTGGTATCGACTATGTTTACGCCAACAAGCTTGTGATTGAAGACGGGAAACTGACTGGCGAGGTAGTGGAACCTATAATTGATGCAGAGCGAAAGGCTGAGTTGATGCGGGAGATAGCTGAGAAAGAAAATCTTTTGATGGAACAGGTGGTTGCGGTTGGTGATGGGGCAAACGACCGGTTCATGCTCCAAAATTCTGGGCTAGGCATTGCACTTTATCCTAAGGCGGTTCTTCAGAAAGTGGCGTCTGGCATCATAACTAAGGACAACCTTGCCGGGATCCTCTACTGTCTGGGTGCACCTGAAGAAAAACTAAAAGAATTGGTTCCAGACAAAAAGCCCCATTCTTGACCGTGGCCTGTTGTTCGAAAATAAATTAAAAGTTGTCAAGTTTTAAATTGTCTGATTTTCAGTATGTCATTGTTCACGTCTTGGAACATTTTGTAAACATCTTCCACATGTAATGTTGACTTTTTGATTCTGTTTTGAACAAGTCCCGCCACTAGGACGGCTGCGCCCATAGTTTCGCTTATGGGCGTGGGTTCTGGAAACATTATCAGGGTTAAGGCGATTTTGATGAGTTTAGACTTGTATCCGTCTCTCCATAACTTTTTGGCGTTATTTACATCCTTAGACATTTCATTTATGACCTCAAGAGTCTCTGTGTAACTTAGCCCCAACTCTTGCAGCACAACAGCCATTCTCTTCAATTCTTTATTTTCCACGGTGACCCCCATTTTCTGATAGATATTAAGATGAATATAAGTCCGTTCTAGCACAAAAGCTTTAGCACCACGGAAGATGCACAAAACTTGTCTCTTCGAGATTCTGGCAACAAAAAGTTTCACCAAACTATGCAAAAGCGGTTTCATCAAAATTTCTTTTTTAATTAAAACCGCCAATTTCCGCTGACAAATTTCAACAATGGCTGCAATTAATCACGCAGTTTTAATCTTTCACATCTTCATTTAATGTAAGATATTACATGTTGAAGTGTCTGAACTTGCTGCGAATGGTTTCTAGTAAAATTTATACCGCATTTTTGGGAAAAATTCTTGAAAAATTTGTGCTGATGACCAGCTAAGCGTAATTCATATTCTTTTTAAGGATTTTGTTGAGGTCTTTTTGTTATTCGTTTGGATACTATCGTAGCGTTAATATTCATGTATTGCATCAAAACATATAGCGAAGTCCTTTGGAGATAGACGATTTGGTTGGGAAGCCCATTGGTGAAGAGGTTCGGCGTAGATTTCCTCGATTAACGATGAGTATGGTAATGGCGATTATCTTCTATCTGATAAACACCTTTGTTCCGGGCACGATCGATGGCATTGATCTTCCTGGTCTCAACATAAACGCCGGCACGCTGATAGCAGCCATTTCACTAATCTTCACAGCAATCTTTCTGATACGTGTATTGGCGGATGCCTTGGTGCTAAGCGACATCCTAACTGACATATTCGTTAAACGGTTGGGAATAAAAGAAGAGCGGTCTCCAAAGAGGGCTGCACGAGAGCTCATATATATTATTGTCATTATTCTGGTGGCAACCGCTCTTCAACCTCTAATAGGGACACTAGAGCCGAGTGTTAACGTCCCGTTGTCAACCGCTACTGTCTATGTTGCTCTTGGAATGATTCTCATCCTAATTTATGATATTGGGCGAATCCTATATCGAATAGTCGAACGAAAAGCCGAATCTGTAGCAGATCGACTCGTCAAAATGACTGGCCGAATGAAGCCTAGGGATTAAAATGGAATCCGTTCAAATAATCTTTATTCTCATCTACATGCTAACAGTTCTACTTGCCGCTACCAAATTTGTTCCCATGTCAGTCGCTGCCCTAATCGGAGCTTTGCTTGCCGTATGGTTCGGCCTCCTCTATAACGTATTCGAATACAACCAAGTTTTTGGGTTCATCGATATGAACCTAATCGCTCTGCTGATAGGCGTCATGATTGTGGTAGAAGTGGCTGAGCGGAGTGGACTCTTTCGTTTCGGAGCCTTGTATGCCGTCAAAATTTCGGGTGGAGATCCCCGCGTACTTTTTATCTCTATCTGCTTGACATCTGCCATTGTTTCAATGTTTCTCAGCGACCCAACAGCAATGCTGCTCATAGCCGCCGCAATGGCAACCATAACCAAGCTGTTACGTTACGATCCAGTGCCTTACTTCATTTCTGCCATGATAATGATTAATCTGGGGGGAACAAGCACTCTGATTGGCTCAGTATCTAACATGATAATCGGTTCTAAAGCGGGTATAAGCTTTACAAGCTTCATTGGATACCTAGGCATTTGTGAACTTGCCCTCTGGGCGATAACTATCTTTGTTTTGTATATGCTCTTCAAATCAAGACTCGGCGAGAAAAGAAAACTGCCAGAATATAATCCTTGGGAGAGCGTGGAAGACAAGAAGCTCTTTTACCGTTCCATCCTAATCCTCCTCCTTATGATAGGACTCTTTTTGTCACTGGAAAACCTTGGAATTGGACCCGAAGCTGTGGCCTTGGGATGCGCTGTACTTGCCTTGGCCCTGAGCGGTTCGGATCCCACAGAGATTTTCAAAAAACTAGACTGGGAAACAGTATTCTTCATCGCAGGTTTCATGTTGTTGGTTGGCGGTCTAGGAAGCACAGGAATCTTACTCGACATATCGACGCAACTTTTCCAAACCGTTGGACAAAGCCAATTAGGGGCAACCATGACGACTCTGTGGGCTAGCGGTCTTGCAAGCAGCGCGGTAAGCAACATCGCAATTGCCTTAACTTTTACTCCGATAATCACCGTAGTTCCCGGATTGGGCTCAGCAGCCGTGTGGTCAGCGTTGATCCTCGGAACGAATCTGGGAGGAGCCACTACCCCTTTGAGTGGTGCTGTAATCATAATGGGTATGGGAGCCCTCAAACGCGAGGGAATCTCTCTGAGTTTCGCTGAGTTCACAAAAGTGGGTATAATCACATCACTCATTCAGTTAAGCTTCTCAAGCTTTTACCTAATTGTAAGATTCAATTTATGGGTGTGAACACTTTGGTTAAAAAATGGATAGAACCTAAAGACATAAAACCAGAATCTGAGTATGAACAGGCTAAGAGAAAATTTGAAATTGCTATGGGAAATCCCTGCATTACCATACGATTGGAACTTCCGATAGGATTCGAAGAATTCAACAGCGAATTCCTGAAACTTGAAAAGGATCAACAATTCCATGAAGAAGTTAAGGACCTAATAAAAAAGCGCCTCCTGCTTGACGCGCGTCACAAAAAGAGTTCCTAACTAAAATCAGTCTTTACCGTGGATTTTTGTTTTCTGCCTTTTCTAAATTATAGTTCTTTCATAACCTTTTAACCTGAACAAAAATGGCTTGTTTTGGCAAAGCTTCAAAACTGTTCACGTTGCTAGAAACTGCCAATACACGACGGCTGACTTTCTTTATAGCGTTGTTACTCGAGGTCGCCCAGCATTTCCTTCAGGGCTTCCACTTCTTCTCGAAGTGAGGCCACCTCTTCTTCCAGAGTGTTAACTTTCTCTTCTCCTGCTCTCTTGAGTTCCTCTATTTCTTCCAGAAGTTCAGCTCTTTCGTCTTTCAGTTTCTCAATTTTTCCCTTAGATCTCCCAACGTCTGCACAAGCCCCTTCTTAACTCCTTTAATCTCTTCAACTATGCCTTTAAGAGTTATCCTCTCTTTCTTTTTTCCCACAACAGTCCGGAATCGCCTTTCACATTCAGGACACACGAAAATCCCAAACGTAAGCTTGAACCGTTCACCAGTTTTGCTGGGTCTGCCAACATAGACCACGTTTTGGTTGGTTTAGTCACCGCGGTTCCACATCTGGGGCAAATTGACAACTACAAGCCTCAATATGAGTTGAGGCTATGCATTAAAAGTTTTTTTTGACGCCATGAAGTTCATCTTAAATTGGAGCTAAAGGTAGATGACAAACTGGATACGTTCAACCAGTTCTTTATAGCGGTTCCTTATGGTTACTTCCGTCACCTGAGCAATCTCTGCGATCTCTCTCTGAGTTTTTCTTTCTCCAGTCAAAACCGACGCGATGTAGCTGGCTGCCGCAGCTATGCCTGTCGGTCCCCTTCCTGAAGTAAGCTTCAGTTCCTTGGCTGTAGCGAGTATCTTATGAGCGATCTCCTCAACCTTTCCCTGCATGGTCAACTGGTTAGAAAACTTGGTTATATACTGGCTCGGCTTCAGAGGCGGAATGAAATAGTTAAGTTCCTTTATCAGAAAACGGTAGCTTCGTCCAACCTCTTTCTTGTTTACAGTAGAAGCTTGGGCAATATCGTCCAGAGTTCTAGCCACTCCACACTGCCGACAAGCCACGTAAATAGCGGCGGCAGTTACCCCCTGAATAGACCTTCCCCTGATGAGCCGCTCCTTAACCGCTTTACGATAGATAACCGAAGCAGTTTCAAGAATATTTTTGGGCAAATTAAGATTGTTCGCTATCTTGGATATCTCAGAAAGAGCAAAAGCAAGGTTCCTCTCCGTGGCGTCAGAGACCCTAATGCGCCGCTGCCACTTTCGTAACCGGTAAATCTGAGCCTTCTGACCCGGAGCAAGCCTCTTGCCGTAAACATCTCGATCGTGCCAGTCGATCATGGTTGAGAGACCTTTATCATGAATTGTAAATGTAAGGGGAGCGCCGGCTCTGGCGCGTTTAGCGCGTTGCTCATCGTCAAAGGCGCGCCACTCTGGTCCTTGATCTGCGAGTTTAGTAGCGACGACGAAGCCACAGCCCATGCAGACTATCTCAGCGCATTCGTAGTCTCGCATGAGACGATCGCTTCCACATTCTGGGCACCTTCGAATTCTCGGAGGTTGTGGGATGTTTTCTTCTGTCATCTTTTTCTCCTCTTTTTTCTTTCGTCTTTAGAGGGGACTGCGTAAAGAATGTGGTTAACAAGCTGTTCTGGGCTCTGGATGTGGGGTTTCACAGCCACATAGGGGGCAGATGTGGGACCGAAGACGTCAAAAACTGTTCCCACGGGCTTGAGGTTTTCATTCGTCACTTTGTCGCCGATGCGGGGAATGTTTTCAGCCTTAAGAATCATATTTTTTGTGTTGCTTACGTGAAGGACGTAACCGATTCTGTGCAAAAGCCTTTTTCGCCTCACAAAACTTATGTTTCACACGGACCGCTTTATTTAAACGTTTCTGAGAATTTTTTACGCTTTGCACAACCAATTCCTATTTTCGAAATTTTTATGCTGAATGAGATGATTTTAATCACGATTGTCTATGATATATTGTTGGATTTTTTTCGTTTTTGACTATAATTTCTTCATGTCTCTGGGAAACGTTGATTCAACTTAACTGTTCCAAAAATCTCGAGACCAGAAAGTGATTACCGCAACTAATAAAACGCTCTAAATCGTTTAGCAGATTGGATCGAAATGCGGAAACAAAACAAGATTTTTCTTTGGTCCATTTACTTTGACGCAAGCAAGACCAGAACCGATGGACGAAGAGTTCCAAAAAAACTCGCTGTATCCGCGCCAAAACTGGAGGAGCTTCAAAGAGCTGCAAAACGGTTGGGTCTGCAGCCTGAGATATTATCTGATGCTGCGTATCCAAGTTCTCCATGGCGAAGAACTGGGCTACTTGTTGTTCCCAAAAAAGAATCGAAAAGCAAAACTTTGAAGAAGATTGCGAAAGAACTTTCTGACTTACGCCGATAGATTTTTTCAGTCTCCCTTTTTGGAGACAAGAATCGCATTTACAATACCGTCTTGTCCAGGGCGAGATGTTACACGTGCGTTTCCCAAGGATGTCGCAATCATTGTTCCTTTTGTGATTACGCCTCGTCGGTCGTAGTCCACGTTGGCTGGGTTCTTTATCACACGAACTATCTCTACTTTTACAATTTTTCCAGAAGCATCAGAGATGTTTGCTTGGTTCACTGCTAACAGTCGAATCTTCTCGTTACCCCCATGTTTCCGCATAATCCTGCTCTTCTGTTTGCCCAGCGCAGTTTCTGCTGGGAAGAAGCCCTTTTCATATTTTCTTTTCTTTCGGTTAGCTATTTTCCTTCCGCCCGAATCTTTGCGTTTATGTTGATCTCCGTGCCATACCGACAAGATTACATCATCTCATAAATCTCGATGAACTAGCAAAACTTGACATATAAGCTTATCTTCGCAGACTATTGTTCTAGGTTCTTTTCTGCCTTTACTTCAGGCTTGTCTGCCTCTTGGAATACTGTTTTAAGCTGACGTTTCATGACTCGTAGTTCATGGCTTAAACAAAAAAAGTCAGCGAAAAACTGTGTTGTTCTTATTACCCTTTTTCTTCCAACCCCTTCGCGGACGATAAGTTCCATTTCTTCTAGTTGTTTAATGTGACCATAAGAGTGGTGTCCTCTAACATCAATAACTTTGGTCTGAAAAATTGGTTGTCTAAATGCAATATATGATAAGGTTTTTAGTGGACCTGCGGAAAGGAGTGGTCTTGTGGATAATTTTCTAACTTTAGCAGTGTACTCGGTTTTCAGTTGCATAACAAACCGTTCCCCTTCAAGTTCAAGGACCTCAAGGGCTGTGTCACGGTTCTTGTAGTTCTCCACTAACGTTTTAGCGAGTTTTCTTACCTTTTTTTTAGATCGTGTTCCTGTTATATTTCCTAGCGTCTTTAAATCAAGGGGGCGCCCTGCCACGTAGAGTCCTGCTTCCAGTAAGGCTAATTGCCGAGTGGACTTCTCTTGTTTGATTTCTTCAGATAATTTCTGTTCGCTTTCCGTCAAAAGCAGGGTCTCCTATGACTGTTATGTACAGTTCTTCTATCTCTTCCTCTTGCCATAACCCTATCTTTCCTCTTTGGGCAAGAAAGAGAAGAATTATGAATGTTTTGGTTGCTTCTATCTTTTCTAATCCAGCAACAAGCTTGGAGAATGCTATCAATTCTCCTGTGCCTACAAGATGCCAGAGCTGAGCGTAAAGGGTCTTCATATGATCTTCGATTTTCAGCAAATATAGATCGAGTGGCGGCAAAACTTCTGGGGCGGGTAAGATTGGTTGAGGCATTTTTGGAGGGCGTATGCTCTCGCCTTTTAACACTTCATCCAGTACATTCAACAAGTTGTCTAGAGTGGTTGAGGATAACTCGTAACGAAGGGGAAGGAACATTGGCGGAGGAATAAAATCTGGTAGTGTTTTGGGTGGTGGTGGGGGCTCCTCTAGTTTTAGCAAAAGTTTGGTTTTCCTGAGGTATATGGTGCTGGAGGACTCTAATGCTACGCCTGATGCTCTAAAGTCTACTTCTCCTTGTTGTTCCATCTCCTCCAAGAACATGGTTAGAAGATAAGAGATGTTGACGTCCCACGGCATTACCTTCTCTAATCTATGAATCTCAAAGAGTACACTCAATGGAGGCTTGAAATAGAACGGTTTTTTCGTAGTTTGGGGCATCAGGCAGTCTCCTTTATTTTAGCTGATACCACGTGAGAATATCCGCTACGTTCGTAGATTCCCCAGACCTTCTTTGCTTTGCTGACCATCTCTGGCTTCAAAGTGATAACCACGAACTGTGACTTCATGGACTCTTCAGCAAAAAGATCTCCTAATCTGGATACGTGAACGGGGTCAAGGTGCGCGTCGATTTCGTCGAACACGTAGAATGCAGTGGGCATGAAATCCTGCAGAGCAAAAATGAATGCAACCGCAGACACGGATCGTTCTCCGCTGCTGGCTCCGCTTACGAGGATAGACGCTTTATTTCGAAATTGAACATTCATATCCATTCCTCCAGTGAAGGGGTCTTCAGGGTTCTCAAGTACCAGATCTGCTTCTCCACCACCTGTTAACTTTGAGAAGTATTTTCTGAAGCTATTATCGATCTTTTCGAAAGCTTCCATGAAGACTGCACGCTTTTTCTTTTCAATTTCGTCCATGAAAGCGAGTATGGCTTGTTTTTCTTTCTCAAGTTCGTTCATGCGTATGGACAGTTCTTTGTACCGCGAAGCCTGTTCAGAATAGTGATTAAGAGACAGCTGATTTACTGCGCCAAGTCTACTTAGCTCAAGACGTAGCAGTCTGAGGGGTATCTCAGCCATATCTATTTGTTCCGGAGAAATCGGTAAAGGTTCATCATAGCCCAGTTCAGCCAATCGTTGAGAGTGCTGTTCCAATTTCATTTGGTTTGTTTGGAGGCTGAATTGCAGCTCGTTATAGCGCCTGTCTGAACGTTCATACACAGAATCCAATTGGCGTAACTTCTTGTCAAGGTCATCAATCTGAACCGTGATTTTTTTGGATTCTTGTTTGGCATTCAGAACAGTTCGAGACATCTCGTTCTTCGTGTTTTCTAGTTCCAAACGCTTCTTTTCAAGAACTTCTTTTTCTTTGCTGGCTGCTTCAACCTCGTTTTCCACTGTTACAATCTGCCCTTTCAGCTTTCTCATTTGGATTCTAATGTTGTCCGTGCCTATTTTGAGGACGTTCCCAAACTTGGATTCGAGTGTAGCAAGCCTAGTTTCTATATTGCCCATGCTTTTACGAGATTCGATAATATTGTCCCCTATTTTTTCTCGTTGAATTTCAATCTCCTGAATTCTAGAAGGATCCGTTTTCAGACGTAATTCCGCTAATTCCTCGCGGAGATTTTCCGTTTCTTTTTTAAGCTCGTTATGTTGTGATCTTAGAACCCCTAATTTGGTCTTTTCTTCTTCTCGTTTTTCGTTGATTCTCGATAAATGCTTCTCGATGCGTTTGACGTTTTGTCGTGTATGCTTAACGTTTTGACGTAATCTTCTAATCTCCCGCCCAAGAGTCACAATAGTTTCAGCCAAGCTGGCGATTTCTAACCTGGTTGCTTCAATTTCTTCTTTGAAACCGCTTATGTCCTTCTCCCTTTTTGACAAATGCCTTCGAAGAGCTCCAACAGCTTCGTCAAGACTCTTTACAGCTGACTCGCTGGGAATGATGGAAGCATAGTCAACTGGTGCTCGATAATATCCACTTTCGAAGCCGCCCTGTGCCTCGTAAAGGTCACCATTAACAGTAACTGTTCGACGACCGTTTCGCGAAGCGGCAAAAGCAGTTTTTCCATCTTTTGTTACAAGGGTATCTCCGAAGACAAAGCTTACAGCTGGCTCAAACTTTTTGGAGCACCTGACAAAATTGGAAGCAGTGCCGTTAATTCCCCTAATCATCGGGGTGCTGATGGAATTGATTTCGGACATTTCTTCAAGGGGAATTATTTTGATTCTACCCAATTTCATACGTTTCAGAGTTTCAGCACACATGAATGCCGTATCAAAGTTCTGAACAACCATGGCATCCAGCCATCCGACTGCAGTCGCTTCTACAGCTTGTCTATATCCCCTTTCTATTTTGATCAGGTTTTTGAGACGCCCGTGAACCCCTTTAATTACACCCAAATCTGCCATCTCTTCGATGTTCCTCAGCGCAGTTTCTTCTGTTGCAACTTTTTCAGCCATTTCCCTTTGAGTTGCGAACTCCACTACTGCTTCTCGTGCGGATTCTGCGATCTTCTCCGCTTGGACAATCTCTAACTTCACAGATTCTTCTTGTGATAGTCTTCTCTCTATAGTTCTTTCAAGATTTTTGGAGCGCATTAACTGGTCTCTTTGTACAGTCTTGAGGTCTACGTAAGATTTTTTGAGAGCAGTAAGGTTGAATTCGAAGCTCTGCTTTCGTTTTACCAGTTCATTTAGTTGCCGCGTAAGAACCTTTAAGGATGTTCGACTCTGAATAAAGTCGCTGCGAAGATTAACCAGTTCTTGTGTGCGCTTTTCTAGCTTCTCCTCAACTTCTCTGATTTTTTTGCTGTTTTCTCCCAAACTGGCTCGCAGTTGAGACGCCTCGTTTGAGACCGTATCATAATTAGCTTGTTTCTGCGCAATTTCAGTTAAGAAACGTTCCCTTTCTCGTTTTAATCTTCGAATCTCGTTTCGGTTATCATTAACTTCGTGTTTCATAGATCCTAGTTTTTGTGTGTTGTTCTCCATCACTTTTCTGAGACCATCAACACTTGCTGTTCCGGCTCCAATCTTAGTTGACAATTCGCTTATATTCGACCGAACTTCCCCTATGTTATATTGAACTTCAAGAAGGCGTGTTCCCCGCTCTTCAATCATTTCTGAACCAAGTTTTCTCCATTCTGCTTCAACTTCATACCGCTGAGACCTAAGCTGCTCCCTCAAATCTCTTGAGCTCTCAACCTTGCTGCGAACCGCCTCGATTTTAGAAGTAACATCATCTATTTTCCTCTGAATCTCCAAGATGTCACCAAAACTCTTCATAGCCTCAAATCGTTTGATCTCTTTTTGAAGAAACATGTAACGAAGCAGTTCATTGCGTTCTCTTTCCAAATCATCTACTCTCTTCTGTACCTCATCTATTCTGCCCATAGCCGTTCGGATAGAAATATCAGCCGCCCGAAGCTTCTCCTCAGCCTCAGCCTTCTCAGCATCATATTGTGCTATGCCAACCAGCTCAGATATCATTTTTCTGCGATCATGAGAAGAAATCTCGGCAATCCTTGAAATAATTCCTTGCAAAACAACATTGTGCCCTGTCGAGCTGATTCCTGCCATGGAAAGGATATTAACAATGTGAGTTCTTGAAATTCTTCTTCCATTTAGACGGTAGATGCTTTGGCCTGCCCTGTTGATTTCACGCGAAATAGTTACTGTGTTTGTGTCCACGGGTAAGAGGTTGTCAGAGTTGTCAAATTGGATAACAACTTTGGCGGTATTCGCTTTTTTAACTTGCAATTCGGGGTAACCGTGATAAACTAGCTTGGAGAGGCTTGCAGCGCGCATTCTCCTAACGCTGAGTTCGCCTAAGCAAAAAAGGACCGCGTCTGCAATGTTCGTTTTTCCGCTTCCGTTCGGTCCAGTAATGGCAGTGAAGCCCCTATCTAACGTAACTGTGGCGGTTTTCGGACCGAAGGACTTGAAGCCTTTGAGCTTGATTTTCTTAATGTAAGGCATCTTTCTCTAATTCGCCCTCGGTTTTTTGCACAGGCGGGAATTACCCTATGTGTTCATAACTTTTTTGTAATACCTTCTATAAATAAGCTGTGTTTACAAAAGAGGATTAAACTAACTAATACAAAAGTTTAGACACTAGTTTCCTCCATTTCTGGAGACGCGGAACTGTTCCGTCATCCTTTTAACAAAGGATTTTATGTTCTCTTCGTTGCCGTAAACAAGCATGTACCCGTTTTTCTGCATTTTATGTGAAAGCCGGCTCTCTTTCACGAGTTTTTTCACATCTTCTTTGGGTGTATCTTCCGAAATTTGGATTCGCATCCACCTCTTGTCTCGGGGAACCCCAAAGATAAATCTGGGGGCTGTCTCCCTTTTTTCTTTATCCTTTACTTTTTTTGTTTCTTTGAGTTTGTTCAGCCACTCTTCCGCAATTTCTGTTTCTAGCTTTTCCGCGGTGAATATGGCGTACGATTCAACGCTCCTCATGTATGTGTTGATTCTAGAAATGCTTTCTACGTGTGTTGGGTCGGCTTTTAGAACTTGGATTATGGTCTTGGCAGAGCGCAGATTATTCATCACTTCTGCAGGAATCTTCTCGCCCCTTTTTTGAAGTTCTATCAGGAGGTCAGCTAAAACTTTCCACTTCTCCTCGTAACTCATCTTGAATTTCCTCTATATATTCAAATGGGGGCTTTTGATGCCTGCTCCTGAATAAAAAGCCGTTAAGCCTCGAATAAAATAAAAGGGTATTCCCCTTTTAGCAATTTTGCCTTGTTTTTTGTTTTGGGTGGAAGAATAAAAAAATTCTTTTTAGGTGTCAAGGTTCCGGTTGGTGTGCCCTTGTTTTTATCCAGTCTGTAACTTTGCTTTCAGTCATCTTCTCAGCTTGCTGCTGTTCTTCCAGTTTCTCTTTTATGAGCGCTAACAGTTTCGTTGGTTTAACGGGTTTTGTAACGTAAGCGTCTGCTCCTTGATTTAGGGCTTCCATGGCGTTCTCTATGCTAGGGTAGCCTGTGACCATGATTTTCACCGTCTTTGGCGTGGTATCATGCAATTTCGTGAGTAGTTGTGTGCCTTCCATATCTGGCAATTTAATGTCCAACAAAGCCAAGTTGAAGAATTTATTTTTTAACTTCTGTTCAGCTTCTGCTCCTGTCTCAGTGGCATCAGTTTCGTATCCTCTTTGCTCACGTATGTTCTTCATGGTTTCTCGTATGTTCTTGTCATCTTCCACTATGTATTCTACTTTTTTTCAGTCACGTTTTTACACGTCCATTCCTCTGGATAGGTAACTTCAGTGAAAATTGAACCTTCACCTTCTTCACTTTCCACTTTAATACTGCAATCATGTAGCTCAGCGAACCTCTTACATATTGCTAGGCCTACACCCATGCCTTGGGTCTTAGTTGTAAAGAAGGGCGTAAAGAGTTTTCTAAAGTTTTCGTTTTTTATGCCAACTCCTTTATCTTGGAAACTAACTTCAATAAAGCCGGCTGTCTTTTTTGTTGACGCTTTTAGGGTTCCTCCTTTTTCTTCCATTGCCTGTATTCCGTTAACAGCCAAGTTCACAAAAACCCGTTTTATCATGTCCTTGTCCGCTTCTATTTTCGGAAGCTGATCTGACTCTATGATGGTTTCTATGTTTTCTGGTGTTTCGATGCATGACAAACTATTCTTAAGTAGTAAGTTTATATCTGTCTCCCTGAATAACGGGGCTCTCTTTGCTGCAAAAGTTTGCAGGTCCTTCACTATGTTGTCAGCATAATCAATTGATCTATGAATCGCCTGGAGTGTTTCTGTAGTTTTTTGTGAAACTGGAAGATTTAAAAGTTCAGTGCTGAGGTAGAATATTCCGTTTTCTATTGCTTGCAATGGATTTCTGAGGTCATGTCCCACCATTGTCGCTGCTTGTCCGATTGCTGCTAATCTTTCAGTTTTAACAAGCAGTTTCTGGGATTTCTTTAATGCTATAGTTCTTTCCTCCACCAATTCTTCTAAATGCTCAGAATAGCGCCTAAGCTCATTCTCCATCCGCTTACGTTCGTTTATGGGGACAACCAGTTCCAAGGCTGCTGGTATGTTTCCCTTTTCGTCTCTGATGGGAGTGGCATTAAGCTCTAACCAGAGGTCTTTTCCGTCAAAGCCCGGCACTATTTGTTCGTGTATAACTTGATTCTTTCCTTTTTCAAATATTTCTTTAACTCCACAGCCGGGGCAAAGGCTGTCTCGCTTGCTGAAGCTTTCATAGCAGAGTTTGCCCTCCACATTGGGATATAAATCCTTGAGAACCTTATTCGCCCATAGAACACGATAATCTTTTGAAATAATTCCAAGCCCAGCGCCAACGTTTTTTGTAACCATTTCAAGCGTTTCTCGTTCCTTGTGTAGTGCTTTTTATGTCTTCTTAGGTTCTGTAATGTCACTTATTATAACAACAAAACCTGTTGGATTTCCTAGTCTCTAATATTACTTGCAGAAAATTCTGCGGGAAATTCATAGCCATCTCTGTCCAACGCTATGTATTCTATATTTGATACTGCACCTATTCCAGAACATTCTTCAGGATATGAATAACTCTTTATCGATCTTTATCTGCAACGAAGCCAAAACCACTTTTACCAAGTATTTCATCTTTTTTTGGAACACCAAAAGTATCTAAGGCTGCTTGGTTGCATTCAATTATGTTTCCATCTATGTCATAAACTGCGATATCGTTTGGAGAGGCGGCGAATATGTTCTCTACGCGCACCAGTTTTTTCTTTGAGATTCTCAGTTCTTCTTTTGTCTTCACTAATTCTTTTTAAGAGAAAAAAAGAAGCGATGCCTCCATTTGCACTTTCCCTTGAAGTCATGAATACTGGGGCCTATTAATGCATAGGCAAATGTGTATGAGAATACTATGAATGGAGTTCCTAAATCAAACGCTATTCCCAATCCGCCTGAACTAAAGCATACTATCGAAAATAAACATATAATGTCTGAAAGTTCCCTTCTAGTTAGAGCCAAATAACTTGATACTGCCCTTACAATAACAGATATTCCTTGGAATATATTGGACGAAGAAAGTCCAAAGTAGGTGGGCCAATCATCAAAAATATGGATCCAGCTAGGGTTAAACTGAATATTTTGAAAGACTTATCAAAAGAATCCAGCTTCAAAAGACTGGAGAAAACCGCAATCGAGACTGCAAACATCAATGGCAAAACACTCCAGTTAAATACTCCTGGGAAATGTTGTACAACCTTCACTGCAGCTTGTATTTGTGGCAGATAACCAAAGGAGGCGATGATAAAAGCAAACGTGAACATCAGTTTGCGTTTATCCCTATCTTTGTAATACCTGTAGCCGTAGGCTGCTGCAAAAACTATTCCAAGAATTGTTAAAAAAATCCATGGAAACATTGAGAGCAATTAATCACTACATCCGTAACTCTCGTATGTAATCTGAGAAACTGTGGTTTTCTTTCTCCTCAAATTTCAATCCCAGTCTAGAGTATAACTTCTTGAGAATCATTTGCTCTATAACTCGGGCTGCTGAAACCATCAGCCTCTCTAAACTAGCAGAAAAGACCTCGGGTTTATCAGATATCTCTTCCAACTTCAAACATGAGTGGTTCTCCAAAAATTCATAGATGATTTTGGCGCCATCTTCTTTGAAAATCTGTTTCAGTGTTTCATCTACCACTTCCACAAAAAGCTCGTTCCCCCTTCCTTTTTTCACGGCGTTAATCATGTCCAACACTTTAACTAACTTCCGCTACACCCACCAATTGCCTAACGAATGTTATTATAAATATATTTAATTTAAATTATGTGAACGCATAATATGTATTGCAGTTAACAAAATTTATTCGAATTCCGAATCAAAATACGTATACAAGACACGACCTTTCTGCCTTAAACAATTGCTCATGAGGCTGTTTTATTCAACAAAATCCAAAAACGCCTAAAACAGGATTTCGGGCAAATAGCCCCAATTTAGTGTTAGTTGGTAGCGGGGAGTTGATTTGAACAGCCATGAAAATAATTTTTATTAGGATACGTACCATCTTTACCATCTATCGTTGGTAATGAGCGAGAGATGACTTACTATGAACGGCAAAAGTGATGTGTTGATAATAGGGGCTGGTGTGGTTGGTTGTGCTATCGCACGAGAACTAGCAAAGTTCAAAATTGAAACAGTGCTATTGGAGAAGGAGACCGATGTGGGTTCTGGTGTTAGTAAAGGTAACAGCGGAGTCCTTCATACTGGTCTTTATTACCCGAAAGGGAGTTTGAAGGCCAAGTTATGTGTTGAAGGGCGGCTGATGTTTCCAGAGTTGGCGAAGCAACTTAATGTACCCTACAAACTCTGTGGAAAACATGTAATTGCTAGAACAGACGAGGAACTCGAAGACTTAGAATCCTTAAAAGCTGTGGGTGAAAGTAATGGAGTCCAAGGATTAACCATAATCTCTGGGGACGAACTGAAAAAGCGAGAGCCCCACTTAGACGCTCTCTACGCTTTACATTCTCCTGTGGCTGGAATCTTTCCTCCTTATCTTTTCACTATTGCTTTGGCTGAGAACGCCTTAAACAACGGTATGAAAATTCACGTCAACACCAAAGTATTAGCAATAAAACAAGAAAACAGCGGTTATAAAGTAACAACAAATCAAGGAGTCTTCTACACTGACATTATTGTGAACAGTGCAGGTCTTTACGCAGATAGAATCTCTGCTATGATAGGCTTAGATAATTACAAGCTCTATCCATGCCGGGGTGAATATCTCATCATTGACAAGGCGTGCCATGGCTTAATCAACAGTATGGTCTACCCAGTACCGCCAAAAGTTGCAGGGGTTCTGGGTGTTCATCTCACGCCCACAACAGATGGAAACATATTGATTGGACCTAGTGCTGAATTCATTAACGAGCGAGAAGACTCAAGAACAACAAAAGAAAAGGTCCAACAACTAATTGAGGGGGCAAAGAGTTTACTCCCATCCATCCCTCTAAACGAGATTATATACGCTTTCTCTGCAGTGAGATCTAAGATTACTCCGCCAGAAGAGAAGGGGTCTCGTGACTTTATCATCCGAGAAGATGTTGAAAACTTTATCAACCTGATCGGAATGGAATCGCCTGGTCTTACTTCCTCTCCAGCCATCGCAAAAATGGTCGTTCAAATGATTAAAAGAAAAATGGATATGAAAGAAAAAATAGACTTTGATTCTATACGAAGAAGAACAATTCCATTTAGCGAAGCATCACGAACAGAGCAAGCCTCCTTAATCAAAGGAGACCCAGCATACGGCGAAATTGTATGTAGGTGTGAACAGGTCTCCAAACGCGAAGTCCTAGACGCATTAAACAACCCCTTTTCAGCAAGAACAATCTCCGCCGTAAAATACCGTACTAGAGCAGGTATGGGTCGATGCCACGGCGGTTTCTGTCTACCCAGAATTGTAGAAATCCTAAAAGAGGAATATGGTTTGCTCTCTGAAGAAATTAAATTGAAGAACCTAGGCTCGCCTCTTTTTATCGGAAAAACCAAAGATTTGAGGGAGAACAAAAAATGAGTGACTTCACATCTCGAGATGTCGATCTGGTTGTAATCGGTGGTGGTCCAGCAGGACTAGCCACAGCTATCAGTGCAAAGAAGAATGGTGTTCAAGATCTGATCATTATTGAGCGGAACAATTGGTTGGGCGGCATCCTTCCACAGTGTATACACGACGGCTTTGGTCTTGAACTCTTCAAAGAACCATTAACCGGTCCAGAATACGCTCAAAGGTACATAGATGAACTGAATGAATTAGATATTCCATATATGCTTAATAGCATGGTGCTTGAGATCACACCTGAAAAAAAGGTGTTTGCAGCTAGCCCAAAGGGTCTGTTTTGTTTCCACACTAAGGCAATACTCCTCACCATGGGATGTCGTGAACGAACCAGAGGGCAGATTTGCATTCCAGGAACCCGGCCTGCTGGGGTGTTTACCGCGGGTGTTGCTCAGAACCTGATTAACCTAAAGAACGTGATGGTTGGCAAAGATGTAGTTATCCTTGGCTCGGGGGACATAGGCCTGATTATGGCTCGCCGACTTACCCTCGAAGGCGCTAAAGTCCACGCCGTAGTAGAGATCATGCCTCACACCAATGGTCTACCTCGAAACATTCAACAGTGCCTAATCGACTACGAAATCCCCCTTTTTCTCTCTCATACAGTCACTGAAATCCATGGGCGAAATCGAGTTGAATCAGTTACCATCTCCCCCGTAGATGAGAATTTGAAGCCAATCGAAGGAAAAGAAAGGAAGATCGTCTGTGACACTCTTCTTCTTTCTATAGGCTTGATCCCAGAAAACGACCTGTCAAAAAATTGTGGTTTTGAACTCAGCTCAGTTACTGGAGGCGCCATTGTTGATGAAAATCTTGAAACATCTGTGTCGGGAATTTTTGCATGTGGAAATGTTCTTCACGTTCATGATGTAGTGGACTTCGTTAGTCTCGAAGCGGAAAGCGCAGGGAAAAGCGCAGCAGAATACATTCTTGGAAAGCAACGAAAGGTGGAAAGAATTCGTGTAAAGGCAGGTAACGGAATACGATATGTTTTACCCCACAATATATCTAGTGACTCTGATATTGAACTGTCGATTCGTGTGATGTGTCCTGGAGAAAATGTGTCTATTGGATTCTTAGATGGGGAAAGACTGGTGAAGACTAAAAAGTTTCGAAAGGTTCACCCTGCTCAAATGATAAAGATAAAACTAAAAAGAAGTGAAACTAGCGCTATTACAACGTTAAAAGCTGAGGTTTTACAGAAATGAAGAAAGAAATGATCTGTATCAGCTGTCCTCTGGGCTGTTCCCTTAATGTTGAATACGTCGGAAAAACAATACAGAACATTAATGGAAATCGATGCAAAGTCGGATTAGAATATGCCGAAAAAGAGATTTTTAATCCTAAGCGAACCCTGACAACCACAGTGAGGGTTAAAAACGGTCATCTTCCTTTAGTGAGCGTGAGAACCAACAAGCCAATGCCCAAAAACAGAATCTTCGACGCTATGGATTTGCTGGCAAAAGTTGAGATAGAAGCCCCCGTAAAAATCGGAGATGAAATCATTCAAAATCTCTTCGATACAAACGTGAGTATAGTGGCTACAAAGAACATCATGAAAAGAGATTGAATAACTCGTGTTAGTTGGTAGCGGGGAGTTGATTTGAACAACCGATCTCTGGGTTATGAGCCCAGCGGGTTCACCTGGCTACCCCACCCCGCTACGTTCGGGCTGAAAACAGTTGCCAGAATATTTTTTCCAGCCCAGTATGATACCTTTGTCACACTCTTTCTTAAGCTTTGCTTTCTTCAAAGTTTCAATCAAGAACTTAACTGCAATCATAGCAGCAATAAGCTATTCATGTAGTAACGAAAGTCCTTTGACAACCCTTAAATCCAACGACTCTGACAGCAAAAATATATGACTAAAAAATTAACCGTTGACGAAGTTCTTGAAAAAGCAAAGAAACCCGCCAAACTGGCGTTAGCTTACCATCCCTTCTATAGAGGCAAACTCCAAGTTATGCCAAAATGTGCTATACGCGGTTCACAAGACTTCGCAATATGGTACACTCCAGGCGTGGCTGCCTCATGCAAAGCCATAAAAGACGACCCAGAACAGGTCTTCACCCACACGAACCGCTGGAACTACGTGGCTATAGTAAGCGACGGAACACGTGTCTTGGGCTTGGGTGACATAGGTCCAGAAGCTGCCCTGCCAGTTATGGAGGGAAAAGCTTTACTCTTTAAGTATCTAGGCGGAGTAGATGCCTTCCCAATCTGCCTGGCAACCAAAAACCCGGATGATATAGTCACTGCATGTAAGTGGCTGGAGCCCACCTTCGGAGGCATAAACTTGGAAGACATATCAAAACCCAAATGCTTCTATGTGCTAAATAATGCTCGAGAAGAACTCAACATTCCAGTCTGGCACGACGACCAGCAGGGAACAGCCACAGTTATTTTAGCTGGATTAATTAACGCTCTGAAACTGGTTGGAAAAAGTATGAACCAAGCAAAAATTGCTATGCTGGGTGTGGGTTCAGCCAACACGAGAACTGCGTTGGTTCTAATGAGGGCAGGAGTCAAAGCCGGCAACATCGTAATGGTGGATAGTAAAGGAATTCTTCATCCAAACCGAAAGGATGTTGAAGCAGAAAAGGAAGAGAATCCTTGGAAGTGGCGTTTCTGTCTCGAAACCAATAGTGAAGGAAAGAGTGGGGATGCAGCTGAGGCACTGAAGGGCGCAGATGTCTGCATAGCCGCTGCCAAACCTGGTCCGGGCACCCTCAAGAAAGAGTGGGTTAGTAGTATGGCGACTGATTCGATAGTTTTTGCGTGTGCGAATCCTATTCCCGAGATATGGCCTTGGGAAGCGAAGGAGGCAGGAGCAAAGATTGTAGCCACGGGTCGCTCAGACTTTGCTAATCAGATAAACAATTCGTTGGGTTTTCCTGCTATCTTCAGGGGAGTTCTGGACGTGCAAGCAAAGACGGTCACTGACGACATGTGCATAGCCGCGGCGAATGAGTTGGCCTGTTTTGCGGAGGAGCGGGGCATCCATGAGGATGATATAGTTCCGAGGATGGATGAGTGGGAGGTTTTCCCCCGAGAGGCGGTGGCTTGCGCTCTTGAATCCATTAAGGAGGGTGTTGCCCGAGTCAAACCGAGCAGGCAAGAATTATTGGAAATGGCGACTCACATCATTAAGAATGCCCGAGAATCCACGAATCTGCTGATGAAAAAGGGGCTTATCCCGCCTCCCCCAGATGATATTTGAGAAAAAGATGGTTTTGTTGGGTGTATTGGGGGCGCCCACCAGCATTCTTTATGTTTTGTTTACTCCAGTCAAATGTATAACATAGTTATAATTAAATAGAGGGGAACGTATTTAGGTTATGTATGAAATTTTTTGTCTGTTGGAGGTTTGTAATTGGGTGACCAAATTAAACCTGACAGAAACCTTGACTGCGTCGGTCTTTACTGTCCTGAACCTGTGTTTAGGACCCGTCAAGAGATTGATAAATTGGCTTTAGGCGAAGTTTTGGAGGTAATCGCAGACGATCCAGCTGCTGAGGGAGACATACCCCGTCTGGTCAAGAGGCTTGGTCTTGAACTTCTTGAGATGCGTAAAGAAAAGGACCAGTTTCGTTTTATCATCAAAAAAATAAAGTAGGATGTATTGTGGCGATTGAGAAAAGTGTATATGGATCACGGGGCTGGGATGCCCTTAGATTCTAGAGTATTCGAAGCCATGAAACCGTATTTCATGGAGTATTACGGAAATCCTTCATCGTCACATTCTTCTGGAAACAGCGCCAAAGAAGCTTTAGCTGCTTCAAGAGCGAAGATTGCCCAGCTGGTAGCTGCAGAGAAACCTCGGGAAATCATCTTTACTTCAGGAGGCACAGAATCCAATAATCTGGCGATTAAAGGGGCTGCTTACCGTAACCGGGAGAAAGGAAACCACATACTCACCACAGCCATCGAACACATATCCGTGAAGAACATCTGCAAATTCCTTCGAAAGCAGGGCTTCGAAGTAACATACGTTCCCGTGGACAAACAGGGAGTAGTTGACCTCGAAAAACTCAAAGAGGCAATAAACGACAAAACAATCCTAATTTCGGTTATGTACGCGAACGGCGAGATTGGAACAATTCAGCCGATAAGTGAGATTGGGAAGTTAGCCCAAGAAAACAGCATCATTTTTCATGTGGATGCCGTGGCTGCGGCAGGAAAGGTGCCCCTTAATGTTAAAGAAGAAAACATAGATCTCCTATCAGTTTCTTCCAACGACATGTATGGACCCAAAGGCGTGGGAGCCCTATACATAAAAAAGGGAACAAAAATTCTGCCAATCATTCAGGGCGGCGGTCAAGAAACTGGCTTACGTTCAGGCACAGAAAACATTCCGGGAATAGTTGGCATTGGCAAAGCAGCTGAACTTGCCAAAACGGAGATGGAATCCGAGAGCAAACGCTTGACAGGACTGAGGGACAAGCTGATTACGGGTGTTCTGGATAAGATTGATTATTCTTTCTTGAATGGTCACCCCACCAAGAGACTTCCCAGCAACGCAAACCTCAGGTTTAGTTATATAGAAGGTGAATCTCTCATTTTAGGTCTGGACATGCATGGAATTCAAGTATCCTCCGGCTCTGCATGCACTTCAAAAACCTTGGAACCCTCCCACGTGCTGTTGGCTATCGGCTTAGCCCACGAAGAGGCTCACGGGTCTTTGGTTTTCACCATGGGCAAACAGAACCTCGAAGAGGATGTGGATTACGTGCTAGAAGTATTACCGGATGTGGTGAAAAGATTGCGGGCGCTTTCGCCCCTAACCCCGAAGGAACTATTGAAGTGAATGTAAAATGTATAGCGAAAAAGTTATGGACCATTTCAGTAACCCCCGAAACGTAGGCGAAATCCCAGACGCAGACGGTGTTGGAACCGTGGGTAATCCAGTTTGTGGGGACCTCATGACGATGTACATCAAAGTTGAAGACAACAAGTTGGCTGATGTCAAGTTCAAGACTTTTGGTTGCGGAGCAGCCATAGCCACAAGCAGCATGACCACCGAACTTGCAATGGGGAAAACCATTGAAGCAGCAATGAAGATTACTAGAGCCGACGTGGCGAAGAACCTTGGAGGTCTTCCTCCCATCAAAATGCACTGCTCAAACCTAGCCGCAGACGCCCTACATGAAGCCATAAAAGACTACCAAAAAAAGAAAGAAACAAAAGAATAGACGCTCTACTGAATGCCGCTCATATTAGGAGACTAATAATAGTTCATTGTTGAAATCAACCTTTTTTCTGAAAAACATGGAAACATAAATAGGCTCTGTTTTTTAATGCTTCTTGCTTTCGATTATTGCTCTGCATTTGTCTGCGAACTCGCACCAGTCTAGACATGACTTCTCCTTTTCGGGTCTGCTAACTTCCTTGTTGCATATGTCACATACGCTAGTGTCCTCGTCGCTCCAAATCTCCACGCTTCCGGCACAGTTAGGGCACTGAATATATTCTGGTTTAGGGCGAAGGAACTTTTTGATGCCCGGACACGATTCAGAATTAGAACCATCCAACTTCTCTTTATCTCCTATTCTATTTTGATTGCGATATTTTTTCTCCCTTAATACTGATAGTTTCTTGCCTCAACGGAATGCTTTTTCCCGAAAGCTCTAAAGCTTCTTTGACAAGACGATGCAAACCGAAACAGCATGGAACCTCCATGTTAACCACGGTGACGCTTCTGATGTCTGCTGTTCGGAATATCGCAGCCAGCTTGTTTCTGTAGAGCGTTGTGTCATCAAGTTTAGGGCATCCAACAGCAAGAACTCTGTTTTTCAACATGTCTTCGTGAAAGTCTGCGTAGGCAAAGGGCACACAGTCAGCGGCTATCAGCAAATCCGCATTCTTGAGGAAGGGCGCATTGGGTGGCAACAACTTTAGTTGGACTGGCCATGTGGAAAGCCTAAATTTCCTCTTTTCTGTAATGTCCATGGATGTTTTTTCTTTAGGTTCTTTTTCGAGTTGCATCGCTTTTACTGACGGACACGACATGGGAGCAGGACAGACAGAAGAGGCTGCTTGAGTTCTTTTCACGTGTTCTTCTGCTGCTTTCTCATCGAATTCCTTTGCCTCTCTTTGTATGACTGTTATGGCGTCTTGGGGACATTTTCCTAGACAGGCACCTAAGCCATCACAGTATATGTCTTTGACCAGTCTTGCTTTTCCGTCTACTATTTGGATTGCTCCTTCGGCGCATGCGGGTATGCATACTCCGCAGCCGTTGCATTTCTCTTCATCAATTTTAACGATGTTTCTTAACACCATACTGTTTTTCCATCCCTTTTTAGCTTCTAAGAAGGTACCATGGTTCCTTCACTACCTCATAAGCAATGAAGTTTATGTCTGTTTTCTTCTCTTGTTTGCGTGTTATATATACGGATTCTCCTCTTTCGAGGCGGCTTTTAACTTCTTCAAAGTCTATCTCGTTGACTTCAACCCCAACGCTTTGGTTTTTGTCGTTTTTCAGGAAGAACATATGAAAAGGTGTTTCTTTTTTCTTGTTTTTAATAACGTTTCTCAGCATTTCTTTTTTCTCTCCTTTTCATGTGGTTAATCCATTTGGTTGAGATAAACTTCATATGAATATATATTCATATGTATTTTATAAGCACAGTGGCACACCAAACAAAACCACAAAAATACGACAAACGTCTCTACAAAAAATTTATAACAGCGTTATAACAAGTTTATGGTACACAAAGGTTGGAAATTTTATGCCAGAAAAAAAGAAACTCGCACTAATTGTACACAGCGGCACCATAGACAAGCTCCTCTGTGCATTCACACTAGGTTCCACCGCAGCAGCCATGGACATGGAAGTACATCTATACTTCACTTTCTGGGGACTCAACATGCTCAAAAAGGGAGCCATGGACAAAGCTGGACTCCCCGCAACATACAAGCAATACGAAGAGATGCTGAACACGAAACTAAAAGAGATGAACTATCCCACACCCTACGAGATGCTTAAACGGATGAAAGCGACGGGAAACGTGAAAATCTATGCCTGCAGCCCCACCATGGAGATGTTTGGGGTAACAAAGGATACTCTGATTCCTGAGGTGGATCAAATCGCAGGTGCAGCAGCATTCTTGGACATAGCCGCAGACGCAGACACAACTCTCCTAATCTAAAACTATATTCCAAGAAACACCTCTTTCTCCCCTTTTTTCTTTTTTTTAACACAATTCACAGCAACCACTGGAAAAAAGTAGATTTGCTCAAACTATTTAGCCACCAAAACAACTATGTTGAGTTAGCTTTGTAAGAGTTAACGAGGCTTTTTCATGAGATAACCAAAAAGGTTGGAGTGTGTTGTTGTGAAAGAACATAAAGAAATCGCTGACACGGCGAGGGTGCTGAAAATTATTGAGTTGCTGGAGAATGAGTATTCGCATGCGAAGACGGCTCTGAATTGCATCAATCCCCTAAAAATATTAGTGGCTACCATTCTTTCGGCTCAATGCACCGACAAACGAGTAAACATCGTCACGAAAACGTTATTCAAAAAGTACAAAACCGCAACAGATTATGCCAACGCAGATTTAGCGGAACTTGAAGAAGATATCAGGTCCACGGGCTTTTACCGAAACAAAGCCAAGAACATCAAGAATACTGGTCGATTGCTGGTTGAAAAGTATAATTCGCAGGTTCCTCGTACAATGGAAGAGTTGATTGAGTTGCCGGGTGTCGCCCGAAAAACAGCTAACATTGTGTTGTCGAACGCCTACGGAGTTATCGTAGGAATAGCTGTGGATACCCATATCCGTAGACTCTCCTAGAGGCTTGGACTAACAGAGAACAAGAATCCAGACAAGATCGAGAGAGACCTTATGGAGATTGTCCCGAAGGCGTACTGGAAAAGAATAAACAACCTGTTGATATTTCATGGAAGAAACGTTTGCATTGCAAGAAAACCAAAATGCAGCCCCTGTGTTTTGAATAAGATTTGCCCCTCAGCCTTCAAAGTCTAGAATGAACATCAAGTAAGACTACAAAATGCGCTGGTAACAGGTTAACTGTTCTAGCTTTTCTGGAAGCATTCCATGCAAACAGCAACTAGCTTCACGTTTTTAAGAGGCTGCTGTAAGCCCAGTAAACCTTTTGCAAGCACGGTCACGTAACCTAACGGTTTTCCACACTTTTGGCATCTTACAGGTTTTGTCCCACTCATCCTCAGTCACCTACAAAATAGGCTCTTTTCACTTATTAGCTACACTAGCTAAAGTTATCTCCTACAGAGTTTATGGCTGTTTTTCCAGAAAAAGCTAGTTTTCAACAATGAACCTCTATTAGTCTCCTAATATGTTTGTGTGTTTTTGTTTGTCTTTTAAAATTCGGGGGGCTTTACAACAGCTCGTTTTTTGTGTATATAACCGTCAGTATGAAAACGGAGTGTGTCTATACACTTTAAATGTATACGGCTATTCTTTAATGTTCTTTTTGGGGTTATTTTTGTAAATGCTGGATTTTTAGGGATTTATGTTTTTAAAGTTTTAAAGTTTAAATGCTTAGTACCTTAGATGCTTTGATATGCTGGTTTTATTCTGTTTTGCTTCGTCTTATTTGTATTCCCTTATCCAGCGCTATAACTTCAACCAAATCCTGTATGCCTGAAGTCTGGAGTTTTTTCTCCATCACTTCTTCTATTTGGAAGACGCCCGCTGGATTGGTCATGCTTACAAAGATTTGAACAGGTTTCCGTTCTCCCTTCTCGATTTCCACCTTGGTTATAGACAGCGCAGAAAGAGAATGAATATCCACCTTTCCTGTTTTGTAAGGAATTCTGGTCCTTCCATGAGCCATGTCCGTTCCGTCAGCTATCTTTGCGGCTCCAGCTTCTACACTTAAGCACTCAACTTCGTCTTCATGAGAAAAAATGGTGTGCAGTATCTCAGACTTTAATCTCACTGCCAGACCCGCGTCTTCTGGGTAAACCTTGCTGAGAAGCCGGTCCAAGATGGGATTTGCTATCACGCAACTATGGATGTGATGGTTAACTCGGTGAATGCTGTTTCCCAAGTCATGGAGATACGACCCACAAAGAACAATAACATTGGCATCCTCAAGAGAACAAACATTGTTTTCTATAGTCGTAGGCGTGACTTCCTGACTTAAGATGTCAAAAATTTCTAGGGCACTTCCCGCAACAATTTTGGAGTGGACTGGACCGTGATCATTATATTTCAGCCGTTCCACAGCCATCACATTGGACATGCGGAGCGTGTTCTGGACTTCTATGTCTGTTTCCATCAATCGAAACATATGTTCAACTTTTGGTTCTTTTAGATGTGATTGTATCAGATTTGCGGAAACAACAACCATTCTCTGTTCACCAGCTTAAACTATAAGTGCAGAATATAATAATCTTAAGCAACACAAACCTAAATGCTAAAACTCTGTTTTCCTGTTTTATGTTGCCGACGAAAAGATTGACCTTTTCTCTAGGTACGTTACAGGATTAACTTCCATTATTGCTATGCCGTCCACGTCTATTATGTAGATCGTGTGTATGCGAGCGTTTCTGATTTCGTCAAGACTAACTGGCGGGTTCTTGTAATATAAGTCACAGAGAGTTTTGAGGTACTTCAGGTCTTCTTTTGTTCTGTCTCTAGGCGGTTTTACTAGTATATCGGGAATCTGCAGCAGATAATATGGTGAGACACCTAAAGCAAACTTGTCTGAGTGGTTCCCATACCTGATTATTTTGCTTGCAATCCTTGATTTGCGGTAGTTAGCAGGGTCAAGGGCGTGACTTGGGGGAATGAAACCGGTCTCTATCTCAACAATGTGGGAGCCTAAGCCCTTCACTCCGTACAAATCACATATCAACCCATCTACTGGTCGTTCAATGTCCACTTCATAGCCCTTAAGAATCAAATGTTTGGCGCATACGAGCTCCATAACAGAATGGTTGATCTTGACAACATTCTCTTCATGCAAACGAATCAGATTATTTTTTAAAACATTCAGCTTTTTCTGGGCTTCTTTGTTGGTATCCATGTTTAATTTTCGAACCAGAATTTCTAGGTCTCTGTCGAACTTGTTCATGGTCTCATCCTTTCAGAAAATTTTGCAATAACGGATTTTCTGTTAATAAGTGAGTATGCAGTCTCTGTCAAAAGCTTTTATGCACACATACCCCTAAAAAATCCTAAGCAATATTACATTTGTCATGCTCCAGAGACCTGCCCTTCAGGCGGGCACTTGGCTTTCGTTTAGGTTTCAAAAAATCTTGAACAGGGAACCTAACTATTTGAACCAACAAATCATACGGAAAAGAAAAGGATGAATATCCCGCTGATGGTGTTTATGTCCTGTTGGAGATGAACGAAAACAGCCAGTTGCTTGTTCTGCAGGTTTTAGTCTTTGATTGCTTCAAGTAGGCTCATGACGTTCCAGAGTTTCACTCTGGTGTACGGGGGCATATTGGGGTCCTGCAAGATTTCGTCGAGAGTTGATATGGCGTTTGCTGCTCTGACGGCTGGAGTGTTATCTGCAAGTTGAAGAGATTTGATGGATTGTTTCGCTGCTCTTCTTATGTTTCGTGGAGTTGTGGTGTCTTCGGAAACCATGCCAAGTACATTCATTGCTTGTTCTATTCTTTCCTCGTATTCCTGTAGTTTCTTTTTGCGCACCATGTAGAAGCCTCCTATAACACTGCTTAAGGTTCAGTTTACTGCTTTATCACATTTATGTTAAACATAAAAAATGTTCAGCAGCTTTCTGAACAACAATAGATTATACGTTATTAAGCCTTTCCTAAACGAAAAGTCTAACATAAGAATGGTAAATATTTGTTTAACTAACCAAAGCTGGGGATGGGAATTGAACCCTAATTTACTAGTAAAATATTTTTAGTATTTTCTATATGTCATTGGTTTTAAATTTTTAGAATCTGGTAAATCCTCGACGGAATTACCAGTTTTTTCTAGCCATCTCTGGATTATTCCCCAATAATGAACATTTTTATGACATTTGCGACAATACAATCTCATATTTTCCACTACATCATTTTCTGGGTTT
>SDBT01000167.1_pt1 | contig 90411 bp, 90 predicted proteins | sample 2277101 | NCBI WGS metagenome assembly SDBT01 (sample SAMN10404973, study PRJNA504765) | marine sediment metagenome | isolation source: marine sediment core GS10_PC15, 103 cmbsf | place: Arctic Ocean: Southern Knipovich Ridge | collected 2010
AATCCCGGTCGGAGCACCAAACATTTATTCTCTTACTTTTCCTGAAAAAAGGTTGTTTTCAACAATCAACTGTTATTAGTCTCCTAATATGAAGTGGCGGGTCGCCTTGGTTCGTCGCCCAGTTTTCGCCAGTTTCCTCAACCTCTGAACTCGTATCCGCGATCCCCTAAGCGCTGAACGTCCAAGCTTAGGTTGTTCCCTCCCGGGCCTGGCCAGATTCGCCTGGTAGACGCGGTTGACAATCTCCCTACGGAGGTTGCTCCATGACCGCCAGCCTAAAGGGACGGATATTCACGGTTAGAGGACTGAGGAAGCCTGACAATCTTTAACGCCTCGCCAAAGCATTCAGCCCGTCATGTAGAGGGTTTACGGTTCAGGGGACCCCTAGCCCCCCGCCTAGACCCGCCAACAAAAACAGGTACCCTGGAAGGATTAAAAGTTTGCCACAAAAATATGCTTGTGCGGGTAGTTAACGAGTTAAAGCTGTTGCTATGTTTGTTGTTTTCATCTTTTACAACATTTTTTATGCTTTACATTGTTGGTGTTCTATTAATAGAACGAAACTGTTCTATAATCAGAGCTAATAATGACTTTTAGACAATGATCATGTGGTGATTAAAAGTGAAAATCGGATCAAAGTTTGTCTTTATCGGAGTTCTTTCAATGCTGATCGGCTCTGCGTTCGCTTCACCGCTTTTACTTTCAGAGCTTGACATTATACCGTTTCCAAGAATACCTGAAGGACCAAAAGCAGATTTCAGTGTAAGTGTTGATTATGCAAACTTCACGGTTCAAGACCAAGCTAGTAATCGTACTTCAGGCGGGTACAACTTGTCTATCCTCGATTACTACATTGTTCTCAACGTAACAAATCACTCTGATGTTGAAGCTGAAGTTTCCAGATTTGATTTTTCAGCAGCAAAAGACATTGCAGTTGTTCCTTGTGCGTTAGGAGGCTATTCTGCAAGTTCAGGAGATGCCTCTGAAAAGGGACATGGAAATGCAGCTATGGTTGAAGGATTATGGCTTGACAGTAATGGCTAAATGTTACTTGGGTTCCTGAAGGAGGGCTTGATGAAATTTGGGGAATTGACGGTGAAGTTCCTCTAGGAGTTGCTTCTCTGCACGAACAAATTTTTGCTGAACTTAACATTTCAGTATCTGCCTATGCTTTGGATTAACAAGGTTCCATATTGAGGGCGGCAATTTCTGGATGGAAGGTGTGCCGTTACATGAATACATTTACAACAACGAAATAGTAGCGACTTTGATTTATACGAATGGTTCGTGGATTGACGTTACCGATAGAGTTGAAGTAATAGAAAAACCGTATGTTAGTGTCACGAACTCTCTTTTGCATCTAATGACTAATTTCGTCGAAACCTCCGGAAGTAATTACACAATGTTTGGTAGGTCTAGTATCTATTCGGGAACTGACGGATTCAACAAAACTTGGGCACCTCATCAATCACGACTAATACTGTTTACGGGCACAAGGGACGTTGGTGCATTCTGGGAATGACTTGAATCGTTGAAGGAGGGAAAAATCACTCTTTACACAGGAGCACCCAACTACCTGCGTGACTACACCGTGGTGAATGGAACTTCAACACTTACTCGAGCGCAACTGAACTCAAGACGGTTCAATTAGATATAACCGAAGACGAATATCTGTATAACATCATCTTATCTGATGATCAAATGTTCGTAACCGACTCTTTCGGCGTTGAGGTATTCATTGAACCGAGGAATTGAGTTTGACCAACGCAGACACTCAGGAGCCTGAAGGCACAACACTAAACGTGTACTCGTATGTGGTAAAAAAGGGCAAACCTGTAGGTCCACGGGAAGTCATGAGAGGCGCAAACCTGAGCAGCCCAAGCGTAGCCTACTGGCATCTCCAAAAACTCGAAAACGCGGGACTGCTGCAGAAAAACGGAGCTGGCGAATACATCGTTAAAGAGAAAACAAGCATCAGTGGACACATCTGGATTGGCAAAAACCTAGTGCCAAGACTGATGTGTTATTCCCTCTTTTTTCTAGGAATCCTAGTCGTAGAAGCAGTCATCATTTCGGTTCAATTTGTTGCAATCGGAAAAATACCAAACCTTGCCATGTTCTATCTGATAGCTACAAATGGTATCGCTTTCGCCCTGTTCCTCGGAGAAGGACTACTTTTGCGAAAAAAAACTCGACCAGAAAAAAACAGCAACTAACAGAACAATGAACACGAGTTAATTCGGGTGCTGGTTTGGCTATTTTGCTCGGGCGTATGCCTCTACCAAGTCGCGTGCTGAAAGGATGCCCACCAGTTTTCCTTCTTTGGTGATCGGCAGCCTCTTAATATGCTTTGAAGTCATGATTGCAGCGGCATCGTGAACGCTAATCCCCATGGGCACTGTAATGAGTGGCGATGAGCATGCTTTACCCACTTCTGTCTTCAATGACTGATTTTTTGCCAAGAACTTGGTGAGCAGGTCCCTTTCAGTGAATATGCCTATCGGCTCTCCGTGGCTAGTGACTATGACACTGCCGATGCTTTTCTCACCCATAATCTTTGCCGCACCGTCGACGGGCGTTTCCTCATCAGCACTTATGACACATTTGCTCATAAAATAATCAACTTCAAACCACGCACGCATAGTTTCTGGGATCTCAGGGAGACAACGAATGAGATCTGAGGAGGTTACGATTCCCACAACCTTTCCATGTTCACGGACTGCAAGCCGCCGAATTTTCTTCTCAATCATCACTTGAGCCGCCTCTTTTATGCTGGATTTTAAGGATACCATAATGAGAGGGTAGGACATGATTTTTTCAACTTTTTCCTCCTTTATAGTAACTCCACCAGCTAACCAATCTCTCTCCAAAGCAATTCCTCTATCCACAACTTCGCGCAACAAATCCCTCTCTGTGATTATGCCCACCGGTGTATCATACTTCATCACTATCAAGCTTCCAATACGTTTTTCTCCCATTATTCTGGCAGCCTCATATAGTGTGTTTTCAGGAGTTATCGTCAAAACCTCAGAAATCATAATCTTTTCTATCTCACCGTGCCGCGCGATACCGCGTTTATGTTGTGTGTTTGCACTGGCATGGGCACCTGAATCTTTAATCGGCTTCATCTCCCATCCTCACTATAACCCTTAATTGATCCTAAAGTATATACATTTGTTCATAAATGAATTTAACGTAAATACACAGGTCTAATTTGAGTACCATTCTCCAACAAAAAAGATTTTTATGTCGTCTTTTGAGAAGATGGGTTCGTGGCAAAGAAAATCTGCTGGAAAATAGTCAGGGGTAATGTTGCGGTTTTCTGAGCCATCCGAGTTCATGAGGTAAATGTCGTATTTTCCTTCATTTCCTATAGCGCCTACACTGTAAACTATTTGTTTTCCTGAGTGGGACCAGACGGGTATGCCCTGCGTGTATCCAGTGTCTGTGATAGCTCTTTCTTGTGTGCCGTCCACGTTGATTACGTAAATGTTGTAGTTGCCATGGGAAGTCTCGTCGTTAACTAGCCGTTCAAAAACTATGCTGTTCCCGTCAGGACTCAAGTTGGGGTCATAGTCCCCAAACGGCAAAACAGCATCGCCCCATTCTCCTGCTCTAGGCGGGTCCGTGATCTGAACAAGTCCTGTTCCGTCCTCGTTCATCATCCATATCTGACTGTTTCTCGTAAAAGCCAGTTTACCGCCTGAACAGTGCAGGTCGCTGTCATGAAAGCCAGAATCATAGACCTCAACGAGGTTGCCTCCGTCAGCATTCATCATGAATATATCCAAGGTTTCGCGGAAAGACAGAAAAAATATTTTGGAGTCGTCGGCAGACCAGTTGGGAATCAAATCACACTGATTATTATTCGTGATTCTCATGAAATCCTCACCGTCAACACGGATACTACAAATCTCCTCACACAGGTTTATGGGCGAGCCTTCCATTACACACTCGTTGCCAGTGTCAATCTGCTGGGAGAAAACCAACCTATCTCCAGCATTGTTAAGCCGTATACGCGAAATCGTGTCTGCGGACGAGTAAACCCGTTCAGTATTGCCGTTTTCTAAATCTAAACTGTAGATTCCCCATTTCTCTTCATGAACCAATTCCTTATTTTCCAAACTGGACGAGTTGTTATTCATAATTGATGTGACAAAAACCAAAGCAACTACCAGAATCACAATCGCTGAAATGACCATTTTCTTGTTTACTGACAATTCGCTATTACCAACACCATACAACAAAACATCCTAAACAGATGTTAGTTTACCTGTTTTAACCAACTCGATATGTAAATTTTACTCAAAAATCAAACTCACAAGAAGTTAACCTATTCAGTGAATAGAGATAGATAAATAAAAACCGCAAGTGTAACACCTACAAGAGGAGAACATCATGTCTTTTTTCTTAGGCAAAGAACGGGAAACAGAAACTCGAGTTGAATTACCTGTAGAGGCTCTTCACCGTCACTTGATGGCTCTTGGCGCCAGCGGCTCAGGCAAAACTGTGCTATGCAAATGCATGATGGAGGAGGCTGTACGCCATAACATCCCCGTAGTCATAGTTGACCCCCAAGGCGACATTTCCTCTCTCGCCCTGAAAGGAGACCCCGAAGAGATGGAGAGCCACGGAATACCCCTGACCATGCAGGAGGAGTATTTCGAGAAGGCACGAATCGCCATATTTACTCCCGCCAGCAGCAAAGGCATCCCCATCAGCGTCAATCCTCTTTCGTTTCCGTCAGCGGATACTCCTCATGAGGAAGCTATCCTTGCTCTTGACTTGACGGCTACTTCTCTCTCAAGCTTTCTCGGATACGACCTAGCCTCAGACGCTGGAAAAGGAGCTAAAGCATACCTGTTCACGATTCTGGAGTATCTGTGGCAAAAAGGAGAAACCGTCAAAGACATGGGACACATGGCTGAAATAGTGCTGAATCCTCCTTCAAGAATCACCGAAACGCTCCAGAGTTTTGTTACAAAGAGGGAGCCTCAAGACATCGCCCGTAAGCTGCGGTTCCTTACTGTGGGAACACCCTCCCTCATGTTTCAGAAGGGCGTCCAAATCGACATGGACATGTTCATGGACAAGAGCGACGGAAAGGTGCCCCTTAACATCATCTACATGAACACGCTCAGCTCCGCGAACGACAAACAGTTCTTCCTTGCCACCCTACTCAGGGAACTTTATTGCTGGATGCTAAAGAATCCCTCAGAGGACATCCAGTTGCTCTTCTACGTCGACGAAATCGCACCATACATTCCACCTTATCCACGGAATCCTCCACCAAAAGAAGCATACGCCTTTCTCTTCAAGCAAGCACGAAAATATGGAGTTGGACTTGTAGCCGCCACCCAAAACATAACCGACATCGACTACAAAGCCCTTGCACAGGTTAATACTTGGTGCTTGGGTCGCATGATGACCCAGCAAGACATCTCAAGGGTAAAACAGATTATACAGTCAATAGACCCAACCCATGCCGAAGCTGTTCTGCAGAAGCTTCCGAGTCTCCGAACCGGCGAATTTCTCCTGCTGTCCCCAGATGTTTATGATGACGTAGTGAATTTTCAGGTTCGATGGCTAGTAACAGACCACATGACCATGGATGAACAAGAGATTTCAAAGTCAATGTCCCCTGAAACCAAGCAGTTCTTCGAGAAGTTCAAGATAAAAAAAGAAAAGAAAACAAAAACAGTGAAGCCTGTTGCTCCATCTCCTCCTTCACCGAAAGCTCTTGCCGAGCGAATTACAATACTACTCAATTCTGTTAGGCAAAGTGTCTCCGCGGAATATGTTGCAGAGAACCTGAATGTGATTGTCAAAGATGCTGAAAAGGCGCTCAGGTCCCTCGTCAGATCCAAGGTTGTGAAGAAAAGCCGAGTTAAAGGCGACGAAGAGTATCTATATTGGCTGTCCAAATTCGGCTTCGAACCCTCCAAGAACGTTTTGGGAGAAGTTTTGGCGATTCCAACACGGATAACTCAGGTGAAAGCCTTTAAAAGAGCTAAATCATGGCTTGAAGGCGGTCTATTCAGTAAAAAAGAAGAATTTTATGACGCAACGTTTTCTCACATGCCCATCTGGAAGGTTTCAGCAACTCGCAAGGCGAAACGCCTGTTCTTTTTTAGGAGAAAAGAAGTGGACACGTACTACGTTAGTGCCACGACCGGAGCCATGGTTTCTCTTGAAAAAGGTGCAATGCTGTTTCATAAGCTGATGACAAAGAGTGCTGGAAAACTCAAAGACTTGGATGATGATGATGACATCACGTTTATTCCAAGGCTTCCCAGAGAGATTCCTAGAATTCCTAAAATAAAAATGGGACAAGACAAAATCTACTCAACATTAAGGTTAACGTTAGGGGTCAGCCCAGTTTCTTCTGAGATTGTATTGTTGCCCGTGTGGACCCTCAAGGTAAGACACAAAAAGAAGAAGAAAAAGCGTTCAATCGTCATGGACGCAGCTACAGGACGCAGACTAGTTGGACACTTCAAACCACAACGCCGCTCTACCCGAAAACGCTAAAATTTAATTAACAACTAAACCATTTTAGCTCAATCACATTAGGTACCTGAAATGGAGATGAGAGACTTTGAATGCAGAAGACGAATTGGTTTCTAAACTTAAAGCAGAAATAGGCAAAACGTTGCCTCCCATGTTCGGCGGAATGGCGGAGAACATGCTAGAAAGCAACAAAGACGTAATCATAAACTGGCTAAAAGAAAACAAAGACTTAGTGAAACAAGTGATTGAAAGCTAACCCCACACAATACGTGCGGAATGGTTAAATTTTAACCCCAAACCCAAAATTGTGCTCTTCCCCTAGCATTTGTGTGCTCTTGAAACTGCACAGAGCTTTTTTTTACGCCTAAGATTGGCTGTCAAAGCATCTTTGTTTCTGCTTGGCTTAATTCTAGTTTTGCTTTTACAAGTTTTTCGTAGAGAGCCACAACTTTCGTTGTGTTCTTGTTGGCAACCGCTTTTAGAATGTCGCCCTCGATTTCAGCTACTTCTAAACGTTGGTAATAATCTAGCGATTCCTTGAAGTGCGCCAACACGATTTTTCCCGTTAATATGGGGTGGTTGTTGGTAATGTTTGTCTCAGGAAAACAAATCCCATGTTCTAGCTCGACTTCAAGTCCCAGTTGAAAATCCTTAAGTTTAATGTTCATTTCTGCGGTTTCAAGTTCAGCTCGTATTGCTTTTGCTTCTTCGTGTAATACTTCAGCCTTTTTTAGCAGGGTCCAATCTCTAATTTTTAGTTCAGCACAAATTCTCTTTACTTCTTGAACGGAAACATATTCTGGGAGATTCATACTGATCAACTGCTAAATAATTGATTAGTAGCCAATTAAAGAGTTGCCGTATGGGCATGTACATGCTTTAGCTGTCGATTGGCGCCAAATTTTTGATCTACTCAAAAGAACTCCAAAGCCTTGGTTGTGGATTGCTATTTTTTTGTTTCTTAGTTCAGCAACTTACAAAAAGACTCCGAGTTCGTGATTGTGGTCTAGAAACTGTCTAGTTTAGATTAAACTTAGAAAAAAGAGGGGGTGGTGGGGACTCTTTTTGTTATGCTTCTTTTGCCATTTTCTTTGCGAGGTTGTAGATTACGGGAACTAGCATTATTCCCATGGCTATTGCGAATGCCCATGAAATGTTGGCGATAATATTTGTTACTCCTTCAAATGTAGCGAAGATAGCTCCAGCTCCGATAATCAGGAAAATGCTGTATAGAACAAATTTTGCGTATCCTGCAACGGGAACAAACTCTTTATGCTCGTCGGTTATGGATTTGATTAGTCCATCGGTCAAAGCGATTCCAGCGCCAATAATTACGAATCCAAGAATCAGCGGATAAACAAGTTCTCCTGATAGCAACATAAGGTCAAGAGCAATCATCAAGATTACAGAGATTAAGCCAATCTGCAACAGATTCTTTAGCATATCAGGAATTTCCGATTTTTCCTTTGGAAAAACGGGTTTCAGGGTGTTGCCTATAAGGGTTGCTAAGAATCCAACAAGGACTGTTCCCACAATTATGATTACGACTCCACCTAATAGTCTTGGCAGATACGCTGCGATTTGCACCAAAAATTCGCCTACAGTCCCTCCAATGTTTAGGATTTGTATTGCTAGCACTATGGAAATGACGATTATGAATGCTGTTGTTATGCCGCCAATAAACGAAGACAAGTCCATTCCGCCAGATTTGAAAGCTTTTCCAGTGTCTGTTTCGTCAAAGCTCTTCTCGATACCCATCTTCTCGACAACTTTGTTTACTGCCCTTCCAAGAACTTTTCCAATGACATATCCAATGATGACCACTATGATGGCAGCGATTATTGCTGGTAACGCAGAGGTTACAGCAGAGAGAAAATCTGTTAGTATTCCTTCAAGGTCCACATCTATCACCTATCACTAGTTAGAGTGAGTTGCTTACGAAACTTATTCTACCCATCCACAACGTTTTCTTAACTGTTTTTAAGAACTTGAACCTCCAGAAACATGAAAATTCATTGTTTGTATGGATTAGCTTTTTACGCAAAAAGTTTCATCCGCAAGCGAAGCGAGCGCACGTGGTGTGTATTGGTTAACATTCAATATACTGCCTGTTTTAACCTGCTTAGGATGCAAAAAAGAATGGGAGAATCAATAATGAAAGATGATTGAAGGCTTTTCAAAGAATCAGCTTGTGGCATAATTCCTGATCCTGTTGCTGCGACGTTCTTCTTTAGTGCAGTGATTGGTTTACTTTGGATTGCTGAAGGTTATGGATCTACGCTAGATATTATAGTTGATGGTCTTTGGAATTTGGCTGACTTGCTGCGCTGCTCTTCTTGTAATGTTAGGCTTCAAAATCCTAAACAACCAAGAATAAACCAAAGAAAAACACTCTTTTTCCACGCATTTCGTTTGCGTCTCCCCATATCCCTTTACTGTTTAACTAGAGTTTCTACCATTCTTTTTTCATCAATTCAGTTGCGTGCCACATGTTCCGTTCGATAGCATCGAAAAGCATCATTTTACTTGAATCTTATAGCCTCTATGTCTCAGAGAAACACATCGTAAGATTAATAGGTCAGCTTTTCATCTAGCATGCTTAGTTCACATTACCAAAAGTGCAGGGTCTCCCTCATAATGTGACAAAAACATGTTGACAGAACTTTAGGAGAAAAAAACAATGGGAAAGATAGTAATTGCGTACAAGATTTTTCCGTCAGAGGCAGGAATCGACCTTGAAGTGTTGAAAGAAAAAATTAAGAAGCAACTAGCAGATGTTGCTTCGATTCAACAATTCGCTGAAGAACCCATAGCTTTCGGTCTCTGTGCACTGAAAGTTAACATGGTTATACCTGAAAAAGAAGGAATTTTGGACAAAACAGAGAAACTAATAACTGACATCGAAGAAGTCGGTCAAATACAGACATTAGGAATGACTAGACTCTAGTTTCGTCAAACTTTATATATGAATAGTCTCCTTCGAAAAATGTGGAGCTTCACGATTACACCTAAAGGAAGGAAAACTAGTGAACGAATTACAGCTTAGAGTAGAAGACGCTAGACAGCGTGATGTTTATAGAGGAATTGCCCGAATCGACCAGCAGACGATGCAAAAATTGGGCATCTCAGCGGGCGACGTAATAGAAATTGTTGGAAAAAGAAACACAGCCGCCATAACATGGCCAGCATACTCTGAAGACCAAAACAAAGGCATTATCCGAATCGACGGATTCACGCGCAAAAACGCGGGAGTGGCCATACACGAAGTTGTCACAATACGTCTCGCAAAAGTAAGCAACGCCACAACCGTAGTTCTAGCCCCCATAGACATGAAACTAAACGTGGATGAAGACTTCACAAACTTCGTGAAGAACCGGCTTATGGAAAGAACCTTTGTGGAAGGAGACACAACCCTAGTCATGATGCTAGGCCATGCAATCCCTTTCAGAGTAACGAAATCTCGTCCCCTCGGAATCGTGAGAATCAACCACGGCACAAGCGTCCAGATACTGGCTGAACCAGCTCCTGACACTAAGGACCTGCCCCACACCACCTATGAGGATATAGGAGGGCTTCACGAGGAAATCCAGCGTATTAGAGAGATGGTTGAACTTCCGTTACGTCACCCTGAACTTTTCCAAAGGCTTGGGATAGAGCCCCCAAAAGGAGTACTATTACATGGTCCTCCTGGATGTGGAAAAACCCTTTTAGCTCGTGCAGTTGCAAACGAATCTGAGGCTAACTTCTATTCAATAAACGGTCCAGAGATTATGAGCAAGTTTTACGGTGAATCTGAGGCTAGACTCCGTGAAATGTTCCAGCAGGCTCAGAAAAATGCTCCCAGCATTATTTTCATCGATGAGCTTGACGCCATCGCGCCTAAAAGAGAAGACGTGACTGGGGAAGTGGAAAGACGGGTTGTGGCTCAGCTTCTCGCTTTGATGGATGGACTTGCGGGAAGAGGATACCTCATTGTTATAGGCGCCACAAACAGACCTGAAGCTCTCGACCCGGCTTTGAGAAGACCTGGACGTTTTGACCGTGAAATAGAGATAGGCGTACCCGACAAAAAAGGACGATATGAAATACTGCAGATTCACACTAGGGGTATGCCCCTGACAGACGATGTTGATTTGGACAAGCTCGCCAAGATATCTCACGGTTACACGGGAGCAGACATGTCAGCTTTGAGCCGCGAAACTGCCATGAAAGCGTTGCGTAGATATCTGCCCGAAATAGACCTTAAGGAAGAGCGTATTCCCCCTAATGTTCTGGAAAAACTGGAGGTTCGAATGGAAGACTTCCTAAACGCGTACCGTGAGATTACACCGACAGCCATGAGAGAAGTCTACATAGAAGTGCCTACTGTTCGCTGGACGGACATAGGCGGTTTGGAAGACGTGAAAAAGGATCTTAAAGAGACTGTGGAGTGGCCCTTCAAGAACCCAGAAGTTTTTGATCGAATGGGCATACGTCCGCCAAGGGGTATCCTGCTCTACGGGCCTCCTGGATGCGGTAAGACCTTGTTGGCTAGGGCAGTTGCCACAGAAAGCGAGGCAAACTTCATAACCATAAAGGGTCCTGAAATCTTTTCTAAGTGGGTAGGTGAATCAGCGAAGGCTATTCGAGAGGTTTTCCGGAAGGCAAGGATGGCTTCGCCATCTGTCATATTCTTTGACGAATTCGAATCTCTAGTTCCCGGAAGAGGCATGGGTTACGCCGACAGTGGAGTCACAGAGCGTGTCATCAGCCAACTTCTAACGGAGATGGATGGGCTCGTTTCTTTGGAGGATGTTGTTATTATTGCTGCAACAAACAGGCCCGACATGGTTGATCCTGCGATTCTTCGACCGGGAAGGTTCGATCGTTTGATCTATGTTCCAGAACCCGAAAAAGAGAGTAGGTTGATGATCTTCAAAATATACACCAAGAAAATGCCACTTGCAAAAGATGTGGATCTGTCACAGTTAGTTATCTTGACGAAAAAGTATTCTGGGGCGGACATTGAGGCACTTTGTAGAGAGGCTGGAATGAATGCCCTGCGGAGGGACATAGATGCCAAGCAAGTTGATTCTAGTGACTTCAAGAAAGCCATGGAAAAGATTGGTCCATCTATAATGCCAAACATGGAGACGTGGTACAAGGGTTTCATGAAGCATGTTCGTCAGTTGAAGAAGCCCACGACACCTGTGGCATAGTAACAATTCAGGAGTGCACGATGGTATGATGAAAACTTGGAAACCTCATCCCCTCTATACGCAGATAAAGGAGTTTCTGGAGCGGAAGGGACCAATGACCGATGTTGAGTTGTATGATTTGGTGAAGGGGACTCATGAATGCGTAGGATTCAGCGAACTGAACAAGACTCTGATGAGGATGGAAATTAAAGGAAAAATATATGTGTCAACTCGCAGCAAAGGGAAAAGAAGAGTTGAATTAACCGAGCAACGCTAAGAACTGCCCTCGAGCCTCTTCGTAGCTCAGCCTTTAACCAGTATCTGGTGGTGCAGAACTTTGGGTGTAAATTTGAGAGTGTTGCTGCCTAAAACAAAGGTTGATTTCAATAGCCTGAGCGGAAAGTCTGTAGCTATCGACGCATATAACGCCCTTTACCAGTTTCTAGCAAGTATCCGCCAGCCAGACGGAACACCATTAAAAGATCGGTCCGGCAGGATAACAAGTCATCTTAGTGGGTTGTTTTATCGAACTGCTAAACTAGTTGAGATTGGAGTCAAGGTTGCCTATGTTTTTGATGGGGTTCCGCCTGCTCTAAAAGAGGTGGAGCTTAAACGCCGAGCCAAAGTCAAGGCTGAGGCTCTGTTCAAGTATGAACGAGCCATACGAGAAGGAAACGTGGAAAAGGCTCGAAGCTATGCCCAGATGACTTCTAAGCTGAAGGACTACATGCCCGAGGACTCAAAGTGGCTTCTCACCGAATTGGGTGTGCCATGGATTCAAGCACCATCTGAGGGCGAAGCACAAGCTGCCTACCTAACAACGAAGGGTGACACTAACTACTGCGGTAGTCAGGACTACGATAGTCTCCTTTTCGGTGCAGCCGCTCTTGTGAGAAACGTGACATTGAGCGGTAGACGGAAGATTCCAAGAAAGAATGTTTACGTTGAAGTTGTGCCGGAAATTATGAAACTAGACCATGTTCTTGAAGCGTTGGAAATCACTCGTGAACAACTCATAGACGTCGCCATTTTGGTGGGAACAGACTTCAATCCTGAAGGCGTGAAGGGTGTAGGACCAAAAACTGCTCTAAAACTGATAAAAAAGTATGGAAGCATCGAAGAGGCTATGCCTTTGCTACAAGGTGCAGAGTTTCCTGTTGAACCTAAACGAATTCGAGAAATCTTTCTAAACCCAAAAGTTACGGACAATTATAAGCTGGAATGGAAAGCGCCCAACATCGATGGTGTGGTAGATTTTCTTTGCCGCGAGAAAGACTTTTCCGAAGATCGGGTACGTAAAACCCTCAAAAGAATGACTGAAGGAATAAAAGAGGCTAAAAGCAAAACAACTCTCGAAACATGGTTCGGCTAGCGCCCATTACGGTTCGAAGCCGTGCTTGCCAATTAGAGGTACGAACGATACTCCTCCCAAGTTTTCCTCAATAATTTTTTTTCCCTTTTTTCTGATTCTAACCAATGTTTGGTAGAACTGGGCACCTCCCACCGGAGCAAGAAGAATTCCTCCATCTTTTAGTTGTTCAACTAACGGTTTGGGCACCTTTGGACCAGCTGCTGCAACAAAAATTCGGTCATATGGTGCTTTTTCTGGATAACCTACTGTTCCATCACTATGAATTAATGTAACTCGGTCTTGGTATCCTGTGTTTTCAATGTTATTTTTGGCGAACGCAGCCAACTCAGGTATTCTTTCTATTGTATAGACGTGCCCCCACTTTTCCTTACTCACGTCCGAAGGAGCCACTATTTCGGCTATGGTTGAGGCGTGCCAGCCTGAACCTCCACCTACTTCTAGCACTTTGTGTCCGACTTCTAGTTCAAGGGCTTCGTCCATTATGGATACCATGTTTCGCCCAGTTAACCGCACCGTGTCAACTGAGAGGCGCCGAAGCCGTTTGGCCTGAACCTATTGGAAGCGGACAATCCATAGTCGCATTGGCTTTCACGTTTTTGGGAAGAAATGGTTCCCGAGGAACCTGACGTAACGCTCTAATCACATTAGGCGACCGAAGAACACCACTTCTAACCAGCTTTTGAATCAAACTTTCCCAAGATTGCCGATTCATACTACACCCCGTCTAATATGAGCAAACATGTGCCTTAAATTTTAACCCCAAACTCAAACAATACTATAATTATTCACACGTTCTTTACACATATTAGTATAGTAATAGAGGTTCATTGTTGAAAACTACCTTTTTTCTGGAATTATAAGCACCCCAAAAGTTTGGTGCTCGAAGTTCACACGCACATTAGTATAATACGAATAGAACTAGGTTTTTTGGATAGTTTTTATACTTTGGTTTCCTTTTGGGTATGAGTTGTTGTCACTTTCGTGAGGTAAATCTGATGAACGTGAAATGTTTCAAGGTTGGCTACTTATCAACTAACTGTTACGTTGTAAGCTGCGAAGAAACCAAACAAGCAGCTGTTATTGACCCTGGACTAGAAAGCGAAGCAGAAGCTAAACAGATTCTGGATTACATAAAACAAAACGGTTTACACATCAAATACATAATCAACACTCATGGTCACCCTGATCACATATCTGGAAACGCCGTCATGAAAGAGGCAACAGGTGCATCCATTCTGATTCATGAAAACCATAAGGGACGCGCAAATGCAGACCAAAAGCTCCGCGACGGAGACGTAATACACGTAGGCATTTTTAAACTGGCGGTTCTGCACACTCCGGGGCATACAAAAAGTGGCATATGCCTCTTAGGCGATAAAATTGTTTTCACGGGAGACACCCTCTTCGCAGGTTCCATAGGACGCGCAGACTTTCCTGGCGGCTCATTCCACGATCTAATTCAGTCAATAAAAACCAAACTTTTGCCTCTGCCCGACAGCTTCAAAGTATATCCTGGGCACGAGTCTTTCACTACCATAGGCAACGAAAAGAAACACAATCCTTTCCTGCAGACGTAACCAACGTGCCGAGGAAGCGTCATGGAAATTAAGCTGAACAGGTCAACGGTTCCATTCAGCTTAGAACACAGCTTAGCTTGTGGTCAACTTTTTCGATGGGAGAAACTGGGCGATTGGTGGTATGGTGTCGTTGCGGATCGTGTTGTTAAGATACGACAGAGCAACGAAAGGCTCCTGTTTCACTTTTTTCCGGAAATCCCTAATCAAGGGTTTATCGAGAACTACCTGAGATTGGACGACAACTTGCCCTCTATCATATCTGAGATAGGCAAAGACGAGCATATACGAAGGGCGATCAAACTTTTATTTGGACTGAGACTATGCAGGCAAGAGCCGTGGGAATGCCTCATCTCCTACATCTGCGCAACATACAAGAGCATCCCAGCCATCAAAAAAATGATTAACAACATCTCCAAACAATTCGGAAAAAAGTTAACCTTTGACGGCTACGATTTCTACACATTTCCAACGCCAACAGAACTAGCCAAAACCAGCCCCAAAGACCTGCGAAGCTGCGGTTTAGGGTTTAGGGCTGAACGAGTTTTGAAGACCGCCACACTAGTTGACAGCGGAGAAATGCCCCTAGAAAATTTGAAGCACTTGGATTACGTGGATGCCAAGCGAGAACTTTTGGCTTTGCCTGGGGTGGGACAAAAAGTTGCTGACTGTGTTCTTTTGTTCTCTTTAGAGAAACTTGAAGCATTTCCCATAGATGTATGGATGAAACGGGTAGCCACAAAACTGTATGCAAGCCACTTCGACTCTTCGTTCGTCAAAAGAGTTTCCAGCAAAGGCTCGATTACACCGAAAGAATATGCGACAATCGGTTCATTCGGAAGAGAATACTTTGGAAGATACGCGGGTTACGCGCAGGAATACCTTTTCCATCTGCTGCGAACCCAACAGGAGCACTAACTATCTTTCAGTTTTTATCCTTTTATGACTCCCATTGGAACCAACCGGGCAACACGGGTTGCGATTCCAAGCTTATCGCTCACATCCACTACTCTGTCCACGTTCTTGTATGCCAAATCAGCCTCTTCAGCCAAAATAGTAGAACTGGCTGCTCTAACAACGATTCCTCGACCTGCCAAAGCCTGTTTCACGTCTCCTCCCCAGAACCTCCGTTTCGCAGCCGATCTGCTCATCATGCGACCAGCTCCGTGAGCAGTGGAACCAAAAGAAACCTCCATAGCCTTAGCCGTTCCCACCAGCAGCCACGAGCTTGTACCCATGCTTCCAGGAATGATAACAGGTTGCCCCACCGATCGGTAATCAGCTGGGATGTCCCTGTGTTCAGGCGGAAATGATCGTGTTGCCCCTTTCCTGTGAGTCCAAACTTTTGTTCGTTTTCCATCTATAGTATGTTCTTCAATCTTTGCGATGTTATGTGCAACATCGTAAACCAAGTCCAAACCAAAATCTTCCGCTGACCTCTTGAGAACCTCTTCGAAGCTCTGGCGAACCCAATGAGTAATGACTTGACGATTAACAAAAGCATAGTTGACCGCGCATGCCATAGCTTGGTAATAGTCTTGTGCTTCCTTGCTTGTGGCGGGTGCGCAGGCGAGTTCACGGTCAGGTATGGAAATGTTGTATTTTTGGACTGCTCGTTCCATGACACGAAGATAGTCCGAGCAGGTCTGATGTCCAAATCCGCGGGAACCACAGTGAATCAAAACCGTAACTTGCCCCTCATGAGTAACGCCGAAGGTTTTAGCTACCTTTTTGTCGTAGATTTTGTCAACCTTTCCAATTTCTAAAAAGTGGTTTCCTGAACCAAGGGTTCCGCTTTGAGGAAGACCCCGTTGCTTCGCTCTGGACGAAACCTTATCAGGGTTAGCGCCCTCCATACATCCCTCTTCTTCACAGTGCTTGATGTCTTCAGGTCGCCCCAGCCCCTTATCTACTGCCCATGATACGCCTTCCGTAACAAGCTGTTCAAGTTCATGTATTGTCAGGCTGAAATCCTTTCTTCTGCTGCCGAGTCCGCTGGGAACATTCTTGAATATGGCGTTAGTGAGAGCGGCAAGGTATGGTCTAACATCACTTTCAGAAAGGTTTGTTGTTAATAGACGGACCCCACAGTTGATGTCGTAGCCCACTCCCCCGGGGCTTAACACTCCTTCCTCATAGTCTGTAGCCGCGACGCCGCCTATCGGAAAACCGTATCCTTCGTGGCCATCAGGCAATGTAATTGCATACTTGTAAATGCCTGGCAGGTGGGCGACGTTGGCGCACTGATTGAGTGTTCGATCCAGTTTTATTTTTTGTATAAGTTGCTCGTCGGCAAAGACCATGCCAGGAACGCGCATGCCTGACTTGTAACTTGTGGATATTTGCCAGCGGTAATCATCAATTTTTTCGATGGGAACCGATGGTGCCCGCTCTCGGAATCTTCTTTGCCTACTCATAGAAACCACCTTTAGGTAAAGAGTTGCAGTGTGGAACTTATAAATTATGAGTGGCAGGTCGTGTGTTATATTTCCTTGTTGTTTCCAACTTTTTGGGTGCCAGATTTTTGTGTTTTGAGACGTTACTCCCTAAATATATAAACCACAATCTTTAAGAACAGCTTCTAGTCAATGACCATGTTAATTGGATGTAGATAAAATGTCAGGTGAAGAACCATCTGAAAGTGAAGAGCTGGTAAAAGTAGAAACGTTGACCCCAAATTCTAGAGGCGTCAACACAATTGTGAAAGTAGTTTCTAAGGGTGAAGTCAGGAGCGTCACGGGACGAGATTATTCTGTACGTCGAGTTGCAGATGCTTTGGTTGGTGACGCGACTGGATGTATATACATGACCCTTTGGGATGACAAAATAGATGCAATAAACGAAGAAGCCACATTGAGTATCACTAACGGTTACATAAACCTCTTCAGAGGAAACATGCGCATAAACATAGGAAAATACGGCAGTTACGAGCTAGTAGAAGATTCGCCAATCACTGAAGTCAACACAGAGAACAACCTTTCCGACAAACGATACGAACAAGAGAGAAGATTCAACAGAGGCGGCTATGGCGGACGAGACGGCGGCGGATACGGCGGCAGAGGTGGCTATGGCGGACGAGACGGCGGCGGATACGGCGGCAGCGGTGGCGGACGAAGCGGCGGATACCAGCGAAGAAGATACTAAAAACCCCTTTTTCCATTTTCTTTTTTCAGTTACCGTTTTGGTAATTACAATTAGGTTTTCTCAGAAACTCAATAACTTTGGGATATACCCTTTTTCTTTTCTTGTTTAATTAGTGTTTAATGCACTCTTACTTAATGTAACGCTTTTTTGAATAAGCCTGTTCGTTGGCTATTTTGTTGATTTGACATTTTCTGCAGTCGTCTTCGCAGTTTTCACAAAATATTTCAGCGGGTTCGCTGATTTGAGGATTCATTCTTCTTGCGCCAAAAGAAATGATGTTCCCACAATGATTGCAGTAAAAAGCTGTGAACTGTATGCCCTTGGATTTCGGTCTGAACGGGCTAAAACGACCGCATTTCATGCATTTGGCGAACTTGAGTTTCTTGCGCTTCTTTCCATGTATGATGTCAACTACTGCTTCGAACATGTTGTAAACGGCGCTCTGTCCAGACCCGAAATCCAAATGGGCTTCCCTCTCCTTTGAACAACTAAAAAGGGGGATGCAATTGATTTAAGCCAAACTGCGAGAGCCGACATGTTTATGATTTAGGAATATTTTTGTCCACGGATAAAATGCTGCTGTTTTTGGGCTAATCAAGTTGTCGTTTCTGTTGTTCGTTTTCGGGTTTTTTTAATAGTTGATAAATTTGTCCAAAACAGAAAGAGAGCGTTCTGAATAGGTCAATTAAGGGGTATGTGACAACTCGGGCAAATTTTTTGTTCTGAACTGCTCGGTATATGTAAACTGATGCCAATATGATTAGGGGCAAACCAGTGAACCCGAATAGTATCCATGGAAAAATGCTGGAACTTGACGTAAGGGTTAGGACCGTTAGCGATCCAACTATTAACAGCCAACTTATGAATCCAATTAGGCCCAGAAATGCCCATTTAGAAACGGAGTCCTTTAGCTTGTTCTGTTTAAGCACTATTCCGCTTCCTTTGCCGTACTGAAAGTTTTGTTTCAGAAATTCTCCAAGTGTTGATCGATGTTTGTGCCAGACAGAAACTTCGGGGTCCAGAACCATCTTGTAGCCTGCTCTGCAGACTCTGTCGGCAAACTCGACTTCGTCGAAACCATACTGGATTTTCTCGTCAAAATATCCGACTTCTTCTGCTATTTTTCGTCTGAAAGCCATGTTGCATCCTGCTGGATGGCGGAAGAAAGGCTTCACTTTTTCGAGTTCTTCACGTTTCTTGAAGAAGGGCATCAACCGTACTATGCTGTTGTCTGCGTATTGTGAAACAAAGTCGCTGTTAAGGGCTTTTGCGCTTCCGCCTACACAGCTGACTTTGGGGTCTTTGAAGTTCTCGACGATTTTTGTTATCCAGTTGGGAGGCACTATGCAGTCGGAGTCTGTAAATGCCACGATTTCGCCGTTGCTGCATTTTATCCCTGTGTTTCTTGCAATGTTTAGTCCTTTTCTTTTCTCAATAACCAGTTTCACGGGGTATTTTTTGACTATTTCCCGAGTTTTGTCTGTGGAGTTTCCGTCAACTACAATCACCTCTACTTTGTTTCTGTCGTAGTCCAGCTTTTGGAGTGACTCTAGTAACGGCTGGATTGTCTGTTCTCCATTTCGAACAGGAACTACAATAGTGACTGAAATTGGTGTTTTGTAGTCTTCCATTAAAATCGCTTCTTTTATCCGTTTGTAGAATCTACTTGACCCAATTTATTTTTTGCGCCAAAAAAGGCTTTAAGTTAGCCTAATCTTCTTTATGAGTCGAGAAAACGTGCTGGAACCTAAGTTAAAGCCTGGTTCAGTATGGTGGTAATTGTGTCTGGAAAAAGTGAGGTCTGTCCTTCTGTTTCGATTGTAATCGTTAACTTTAACGGGAGAGCGTTTTTGAGGCAGTGCTTACTCACTCTTTTGGATACAGATTATCCTAACTATGAAGTTGTGGTTGTTGATAACGCTTCGACAGATGGGAGTTTTGCGGAGATCGAGCTGTCTTTCGGTTCGGATTCTCGTATAAAACTTGTTAGGAATAGTGAGAATGTGGGGCATTCTGAGGGCTGCAACATCGGGGCGAGAATTGCTAAAGGGCGATACATTGTTTTTTTGGATAGCGACACAGAATTCAAGGCTGAGAATTGGCTCTGGGAACTGGTTAAAGTCATGGAGAACGATGGCACTGTCGGGTTAGCGCAGGCTAAACTGGTGTTGTCAGAAGACAAGAGTCGTTTAGATTGTGTTTGTGTGGCTGTTGACGCTTTAGGGACATGGACTGCAAACTATGGCTCAAAAGAAGAGATGCTCGGAGAGAATTTCGAGATTTTGGCGGCGTCTTCAGGTTGTTGTATTATTCGAAGAGAGGTTTTCAATCAGGCTGGAGGCTTTGACGCTGATTATTTCATATATGATGATGACACTGACCTTTCTCTTCGTGCAAGGTTGCTGGGTTACCGGATACTTTTTGTTCCATCTGCTTCAGTGATTCATCGCGGCGGCGTCCTGAGGGGCGTAAGCAGAATGAGTCTTTATCATTCTTCCAAAAACCGGATGCGTACGGTGCTCAAAAATTATGAGCTCAGGAACGTCTGGTGGCGTTTCTCGGTTTTGAGTTTTTTCACGTTTATGGTTTCTGTTGGCTTTTTTGTTGTGAAGAAACATGATGAGGCTAAAGCAACCATGAGGGGACTGATAAGTCCGATTAAAGATTTGCCAGAAATCTGGAAGAAGAGGCTCTTGTTTCAGTCTAAGAGGCGCGTAAGAGATTTTGAGCTTGTAAACAAGGGTTTGATAAGAAACGATTTTCGGTCAACACTGCAGGATTTCAAGATAAAACGGAAGTACATGCAGTAGAAGATGACTAATTCCATGTTTGATGCTGTGCTTAAACGGTGCTTACTCGTTTGAACTTGCGTAATAAAAACATATAAAGTAGTTCACAACTTTTTATGTAATTACCTTAGAGGTTGACGGAATGGTTGTGTCAGAGCAAGTGACCGATGAACTAAAGTTTGTCGGTGCTGACTTTGAAAAGTGCACTGGTTGCAGAGTATGTGAGCTTGTTTGTGCATTGGAAAATGAGAAAGCTTTTGATCCTAAACTTTCCAGAATCAGAGTTTTACGTTTACATCAGCTTGTTAACATGCCTGTGGCGTGTAGGCTCTGCGAGGATGCTCCATGTGTCCGTTCGTGCCCCAGAGATGCTTTGACGCAGTCTGAGGAAACAGGCGTAATTATGGTTGATGACGCAAAATGTGATCTGTGTGGCTGGTGCCTCGAAAGCTGCAAGCACGGCGCCATATTCTTGAATCAACCCAAAAAGACGGTTATAATCTGTAACCTTTGCGAGGGGACGCCTCAGTGTGTTGAATGGTGCCCCGAAGACGCCTTGAGTTTGATGACCCAAAAAGAATTTGACCAGAAAGCAAGAAAAGCTACAGTTAACAAGTTAATTCCAGAAACTTGGAGATGAGCAAACTATGGTTCTTAAGAAACTTGAGGAGTTAGGCTACAAGCCCAAGAAGAGCGTCAAGAAAGAAGATACAAATGACGAGACTGCGGATATTTTGAAGAATATTGAGAGCAGCGAGGCGAAAACGCAGATTTTGAATCTGCTGCTTGAGTCTCTTTCTGAGCCTGACCCCCGAGAAATCCTCATCTACGGCATGTACGTCAAGAAATGCTTCGCTCCCATCATCCGTTCCAAACATAAAGACAACATCGAAAAAACCATGGAACTACTAATCGAAGCTCTCGGCAAAAAATAACCAAGACCGAAAACTGTTTTACAAACGTAATTCTTGAGTACATTCGTAATGCTATTCGCTTTGCATATATCTAACTGTCACAAGTTTCCTTTTCTAGCCTTTTTTTCGATTCTGTAAACGCCAGTCAACGGTTGTTATTTTTTTGTTTGCAACCAATCTGCAAGAGTTACTTCGTTGGTGTTTCCTGACTTTTTCAGGCTTACAATGCTTCGCTCTGCCAAACGTGCCAGTATTCTATGAACTTTGAGTCTGCTTAATCCAGCTTCTTGCCGAATATATTTCTGTAAATATTTTCCGTCATGGGTACTTAGAACTTCAAGAACCTTTTTTTCGTCAGGTTTCAAAGTCTTGTAGACCGTAGAGTATGGATTGCTCAACTCATTTGGAGAGCGCTGTGAGGCATTATGGTTCTTGTTTACTTGTGTCTCTGTTTTCATTTCGGGAAAAATAAAGAAGTAAACAGCACCGACCCCAGCGGCAATTGCGATTCCAGCCAAACCTATAGGAATCAGCCAAAGTGATGATTGAGAAACTGTTCCGTTTGGAGTTATTCCACCCATGCACCACATTTCATTCGTCCAGTTTGTTTGTGACGAATTTGAGGCATTTGTAAGATAGATGCTTGCGAGCGAAAGGGTGAGGAGTATACCAAACGAGATTACTACTAGAAGAATGAAAAAATCAAATTTTTGCATCTTTATCATGTTCACTCTATTTTTGGTATGATAAAGACCTTTCAGATGTGACTAAACATGTTTCCGTTTGTTGATTATTCAACAGTAGATTAACCTGAAAAACTGTTTCAGTAATGTTTCATTATTGTTTCAGCTAACTCTCTTAAGAGACCATGAAGAATATTTCATAAGTGATGTTAAGTTGTGTTTCACGTGTGGATTAGGTTGGTATCCTATAATTGCATTGTCTTCATGTAATGGAAGACATGAGCATTATCACAATGAATCCTCCCAAAGTGGAAGAGCATTGGAGATATTACGAGAACGATACGCAAAAGGCGAAATTACTCAAGAACAATTTCTGGAAATAAGAAAAGAAATGGAGCATTAACTACGTTTCGTTAACTGGTTCTCAATAGAGATGTTGAATCACAATTTTTCATGAATGATAAATCGGAGGTGAATAATTACATGATGTGGTTTGGGTGGGGCTTTCCCTTCATGGGACTATGCTTTTTGGTGTTGATAGCAGTAGCCCTCTACTTGGTGGTCACTTCATCTTCTAGATGTACAATTCACTCGCATTATCAGGAATCAAGCTATAACAATGAACGGGCAGTAGAGATTCTAAAGGAACGATACGCAAAGGGCAAAATTTCCAAAGAGCAATTCTTGCAGATGCGAAACGAGTTGGAATCTTGAATCAGAAGCGTTTGCCCCTCTTTCTTTTTTTGTAATTCCGATTTGATGGATGGAAACAGTCTGTGATCTGGATATACTGCAAAACAGTTGATGACCCCCAAAAAGTTGGAGACTTCATTTGTAAAGCTAATGCGACTCAAGAAAAAGACGAAAGGCGTTCATGGGTAATACAAGATGAAAACGAATCTGAAACGTACACCATTGGAGTTGCTTGCAGAGATTCGACGGCTGCCATGGTTTACCGAATTGGTTACTCTGTAGTTGTAATAGAAGTTGATGACAATTGTGCACCTAATGTAATACAGCCATTAATTGAAAAGTATGGCTTTGACAACGTAAAATGGTTGCTTGTTAACCAGTGAACTTTTTAGTTGACCGAATAAAACAGAAAACTAGGTATAAACATGGAGCACATTATTTTTTATTACATACTTTGATTAACGTATTTTAAGCGAGACCTAGTTTTAGTTGCTTGACAGAAACGCTCTTCGGAGAAAAGCTCTAATCTTAGTTTGGATCGGCTTTCTTTGGAATTTCTTAGAAGCTGGAATAGCTCTTTGGTCTGCCCTCACTGCCAGCAGCGTGGCTCTATTTGCTTTTGGATTGGACCGCATAATAGAAATTTTTGCTGGAGCTGTTCTAATCTGGAGATTGAATCTGGTAGAAGGACAAGAAGAAGATGATGCTGAAAGCAGGGCATTGAAATTAGTGGGCGTGACCTTTTTTGTGTTAGCTGCTTTTGTGGCTTTCCAGTCTATGCTACTTTAACAGGTTTTCTGTTTGAGCCACAAGAAAGTCCAGTGGGAATCGTTCTTGTTTTAGCCAGTGCATTAATGATGAGCGTGTTATATCTTGGGAAGTCAAGGTTGGCAAAACAGTTGGGTTCTCGTGCCCTCAGAGCCGAAGCTGTAGAACGTCTGATGTACGACCTTCAAGACCTAACTGTCCTTGCTGGTCTGGGGGCTGAATGCTATGTTTGGTTGGTGGTGGGCAGACCCTGTAGCTGCCCTGTTTTTGATTCAATTCTTTCTAAAAGAAGGATGGGAAGCCTTCAGCGATACAGATTAAAACAGCTAAACCATCTTATAGTGTTTACGGTCTGATGTGTCCTCTTCCTAGTATGAAGAATTTTGTTGTTGTTAGCTGCTGGACGCTCATTGGTCCTCTTGCGTGCAGTTTCTGGGTGCTGATTCCGATTTCTGCTCCTAGACCAAACTGGTTTCCGTCCGTGAAGCGTGTAGAAGCGTTCCAGTAAACGGCTGCAGCGTCTACTTCATTGATGAACTTTAGTGCCTTGTTGAAATCTGCTGTTAAGATCGATTCGGAGTGCTTGGTTCCATACTTGTTGATGTGGGCAATTGCTTCATCTAAGTTTTCCACTATTTTTATGGCAATAATCAAGTCCAAGTATTCCGTTCCCCAGTCCTCTTCAACGGCTGGCTTCAAATTCGGAAGCAATTCCATGGTCTTTTCGCCTGCTCTGACTTCGACTCCATTCAGGTTAAGAGCCGAAACCACGTTCGGCAAAAACTGTCTCGCAACATTCCTGTGAACCAGCAGTTTCTCTGCGGCGTTGCATGTGCCGGGTCTTTGACATTTGGCGTTTATCACAATATCCACGGCTCTTTTGAGGTCGGCGTCTTCTTCAACGTAGATGTGGCAGTTTCCTGTTCCTGTCTCGATAACCGGAACTGTTGATTTCTCTACTACTGTTTTGATGAGGTTGGCTCCTCCACGGGGAATCAGCACGTCTATGTATTCTCTCATTGTCATGAGCTTCTCTGCGTAACTTCTGTCTGTTACTGGAACAACCTGTATCGCGTCCTTCGTTAACTCCGTCTCTTCCAGTGCTGCTCGTAGTGCATTTCCTATTGCCATGTTCGAGTTTATGGCATCTGAGCCGCCCCTCAAAATTATCGCATTTCCAGATTTTATGCACAATCCAGACGCTTCTGAAGTAACGTCAGGTCTCGACTCGTAAATTATTCCAATCACGCCAAGCGGCACACGAAGCTGACCAATAATCAAGCCGTTAGGTCTGGTCCATGTCTTCACGATTTCGCCCACAGGATTAGGCAACTCCGCTATCTCCCGCAGGTTAGATGCCATGCTGTTTACTCGTTTTTTGTTTAGAATCAGCCTGTCAATCAGTGCTTCTTTTACGCCTTTAGCTCGGGCAGCCTCAACATCCTTCTGGTTTGCCTCCAAAATTTCTGCACAACATCTTTCAAGGGAGTCTGCCATGTTACATAATGCCCTATTTCTAACTTCAGCGGAAGCTTTGGCTAGTTGTGCCGAAGCAGTTTTTGCTTTTTTACAGATTTCTAAAATCATGGTTTCTTCACTTCTTGATGCATATGTTTTTTCGGGCAACAGCCTCTTTGCGGCGTATGTACCCCAGAGCATTTTTAATCTGATTTGTTTTTAAGCCTTTAATAATGTTGATTTCGCCGCTGTTATAGTTAGGATTGCCCTTCGCAAACTCGACACAATCCTGATCCACTAAACTAACAACGTCGCCATCATTGAAGGTTCCCGTAATCTTAACCACACCCACAGGCAAAAGACTAGCACCATCCAGAATCGCCTTCTTTGCTCCCTCGTTCACGAAGATTTGCCCCTTTACTGAGGCGCCGTATGCAATCCACCGTTTTATCAAAGGCAACCGCTCCTGCGGCTTGAAAAGAGTTCCTATCTGCTTTCCAGCAAGAATATCTATGATTACATTTTCTTTTTGGCTGTTAGCTATCACCAACGGCACACCGCTGGATGTGGCGATTTCCGCGGCTTTGAGTTTTGTTTTCATGCCACCTCTGCCTACTCGACTTTTTCCTTCTACTTCGCATTTGATTTCGGGTGTGATCTGTTCAACTGTTTTGATCAGTTTTGCTCCGCGCTTTTTGGGATTCATCGTGTATAAGCCGTCCACGTTAGACAAGATAATAACCAAGTTTGCTTCTAGGGCGTTAGCCACAAGAACTGACAGGATGTCGTTGTCGCTAAAGTTCACTTTATAACCTTTTGTTACTGGAACCAGCTCGTCTGTAGATGTTACATCGTTCTCGTTAATTATTGGGACAATACCTAACTGCAGAACCAGCTCCAAAACGTTGCAGATGTGCAGGTAGGCAGCTCTGTTAGACAAATCCTCTGCGGTTAGCAGGATTTGGGCAACCTTTAGTCCATGCTTCCTGAAGAGTTCACGGTATGTGGACATGATTATGCTCTGTCCAGTCGCCGCTGAGACTTGCTGGAAGACTATGTCATTTGGTTTTGGGGGTATGCCCAGCTCGGCTATGCCCGCGGCTACGGCTCCGGAAGTCACAAAAACAATCTTGTTGCCCTGCTTTATTGCCGTGGCTACTTGGTCAACCAGTCGGTGCATCAATTCTATATCAAGAGTTCCGTTGCTCTTGGTTAAACTTCCAGTTCCAACTTTCACCACGATTAGTTTTGAAGACATGCCTGCTCTTCTTTTCTTAAAGATGCATTTCTCCTATAAGCCTTATCAACGGGCGAGATTCAAGAAAATTTTGGGTATGCTGGAAAAGCTTTAATCTTGAAACAAGGATATGAGTTGTGGGGAATCTTTTTGGCTATTTCTAAGGGCTGTTTGCCCTCACAGGAGGTTCCGGAGAAAATTAAACGGTGGCTAGAGTCAGAGGAGTATAGTTATGTGCAGCTTTTTGGTGAACTAGCACGGAACACGCTGTTTAGTTATGTAGTTACTTTGTCGCCTGAGAGAGAATTTGTTGTCTTTCAGCCATCAAACAAGAATGATTCCATATGTATTTCTGGTGTCTTGGTTTTGTCGGCAGATCAAATTGAGAAGTTACGTCAAAAGCCGAAGATGAGCAAGTAGAAATTTTTATGGAACTGCAGTTGAAGTTAGCTTCATTGGATGTAGAGTTTACTTTTGAGGGTAGAGCAGTTTGTAGAAGAATAGGGATCAATTATACAATATATTTTGATGGTCTAACCAAAGATTGTTTCTTAAAAGCAATTTCTATGTTCCATAAAGCTTACAGTTTAGCTAGTTGGGTCCTCGAAAAATCTATCTGATACAGCATTTTGTTGTTTCCATGTTTTCAGAAAAAAGGCTGTTTTCAACAATCAGCTGTTATTAGTCTCCTAAGGTTAATCTACAACTTAAGAGTTAAATAATAGATATTTACTACATTAATTGTGGTAGATTTAACAAATGGCCAAGAAAACCCAAGACATTGAATGGGAAGATTCTATCCTGAAGCGTTGGCTTGGCAACATAGTGAATAAGAGCACATTTTACAATTCCAAATCAGCTTTCCGATTATATTCCCAATTTACTAAAATGACCGCTTCACAACTAATTGATGAAGCCATAGAAGATTTTAGGCGCGACCCACGTGAACGAAAAGACATCGTTTTGCATCACCTAATAGGGTTCTACAAGTGGCTTAGAACGGAATACCAAAAGAAAAGGACTGTCGGCAAAGGTAAAACAGAGAAAACGAAAAAGGGCATATCTGGGCTATCAGCCGAAATGAGAGTCAACGTTATTCGAGGTTTCTATTCCACTTTTGACATTACAGTCCGGATGAAGGGAAAGAACAGGCTTCCGAAATCAAAAGTTGAGAACAAACGCATAGTGTTTAAGCCCGAGGACATTTGGAAAGTAAAGGCGCTGGTTGACCATGCTCGCACACCCAGAGATAGAGCAATAGTCCTTTTCCACTTCCAAGGCGGTTTAGATGTAAGTACACTTTGTGATTTAAATTATGGCGATGTGGCTGAGGGCTTAGAAAAGAATAGTCATCCACTTAAAATTGAGACAATGCGGGTTAAGAGCGGAGTTGAGTTTTATACTTTTGTTGGGCAAGATGCCATTGACGCATTGAAAGCTTACTTGGCAGACATGGGAAGCAGAGGAGTTGAATTCAGTAACAAAACTCCACTGTTTGTTCAGGAACGTGGAAAGAAGCGATTGAAAACACATAATATTCAAACTATGATGAAGGATTTGGCTGTAAGAGCAGGGTTTGTGACTGTGGGAAATAACGGTAACAGCTTCAACCCACTAGGAACTCATAGCTTAAGGGAAAGCTTTGGTTCACTTATGATTAACAGTGGGGTTCCAGACACTATTGTTGATTTTTGGCTTGGACATGAAATTGGTGATATGGCTAAGGCTTACAAAGAAACCCAGTTTGAAAACTTGAAGCATATGTACCTAGAACGTGAACATTTACTTTCTGTGTCCGCATCGAAGGGCGAGAACGAAAAAACCAAAGCTGAAGTAAAAGAAGTGAAAGACGACCTCTATCAATTGCACCTTGAGAATAAGCAGATGAAAAAGGAAATCAAATTGCTTAATTCACAAATTGGTGACATGTACACGTTTGTTCACGAAAATCTTGACCCATTAATTGATACATTTACTGCACTTGTTGAAACGCCTGAGGGCAAAGCTGCTTTGGATAAGATACCTGGAGTTAAATCAAGTAGAAAAAGGAAGGTTGCGGAAATACTTGACAAGGAAACGAGGGATTAAATTTTAACGCGCGCGCAAAAAAGAGAAAGAAAGTGAATCCTAATGTCTGGTAAGATTTGTGAATGCGGTCATCCAAAGTCTAAACACTCAAACATTCTGTGGGATAAACTCGACAAAAGTAAAAGGACTTACCAAAAGTGGGTTGGTAATGAAGAAGGCATGTGTTCAAGGTGTGACTGTGGGAAGTTCCGAGAAAAGATTTCTTGAAGCTGGATTCGAGTCTCTTGGAGAAGACAACGACGAGTTAACATGCTTTAGAAAACGAAAATAACTGTGAATTAGTTCAAAATGTACCTAGATTTCGCGGAAGATGAACAATGTGAAGACATCTCCCGCAATCCGAAATCTAACTTCCGATTTCTACTTTCTCCAAGTAATAAGATGTTAATCTCAGTAAAAAAGTGCTATGGACGATAATTCTAGAAATTATGAATATTGAATTTTAACCCCAAACCCAAACCCAATGACCAAAAAGACAATAGCTAAATACACACGATAAAAGTTTTATATCACTAATGTTACCCCCTATTTACCATGTCTCGGCCATATGTTTATTCTATTCTAATTATAGTAATCATAATCTCACTGTCGTTGGCATCTGTATATGTTTTTAAATTTGGACCTACATCTAAAAGCCCAATAAGCAATCTTACTTTTTATGTTGACCAGTTTCCACCCTACACCTACCAAGAAAATGACACATTAAAAGGCATTGCTGTTGATTTTTTAGTTCAAATTACCGATAAGATGGGCAGCAAAGTAACATCTAACCAAGTTCACCTTGTTTCCTGGACAGAAGCATACCAAGCAGCTCTAACAGAGGAGAATACTGTTATTTTTTCAATGGCACGATTGCCTCAAAGAGAACCGTCTTTCAAGTGGGCAGGACCCATATTTACAGAAACATACGTCCTCTTTGCCAAATGGGATAGAAATTTCACAGAAAACGACGCCGCAGATCTAAAAGGATACAATATTGGCGTAATCACTGATACCGCTGGCATTTTTAAGCTCTTAGATGCTGGTGTGGATGAAAGCCAGCTGATATACAGCACAAACGCATCGGTAATCATCGAGAAACTTTCAAGTGGTGATATAGACTTTTGGTGCACTGCGCAGACAGAAGGTAGAACGATCACCGAGCAGTTAACAGGCAATTATTATTCGTTTAAAGTTGTATTTCAACTGAGCGATACTGATTTTTATTATGGGTTTAGCAAAGACATTCCAGACTCAACAGTTAGCTCTTTCCAGCAAGCAATTGATGAGCTTAAGCAAGAAAAAGATGGCTCAGGCATCTCCGTTTATGAACAAATTTTAGGGCGCTATATTCCAACACGTTGAACGGCTACATCTCATGCAGAATCCCCTTTTTTAAGGGTTAAATTTTAACCCCCAATACCCAAACCGATATGTGCAGTAACTTGGCTTCGTATGCATTAAATATCAAATCTTTGTTAAAGCGCCAAAACTTTTTGGCTTTCCTTAATCCACTTCGCCAAATCTCCAACAGTATTACCTACTACTATTCCCTCAATAAGTTCACTTTGAGATAGCCCTCTTGCGGAAATACATGTGACACAAGCAACAACCTCAACGCCCTTTTTAATCAGACCTTTAAGCATATTCTCCAAATTGTAAAATCCTTTTGGAGGTTTTTGTCCTTTCTTTGCAGTTGTTACTGCATCACCAGTCAAAAATATGTTTACTTTCATCCCTATGGACGCAGTTATCAACGCCTGAGCAAGCTTAAATGCATTCCAAATTCTCTCATCTCCATAAGGTGCACTTTGAAGAATCATTGTTAAAGTTTCCAACCAATCAACTCCTTAACACATCTAAAAATAAGATATAATAAACGATTGAAAAAGTTTTTCACTATAGAATTCCTATGCATACTTTATTTTCTAATGTTTATGTGCGCGTATGTGTTATATGTTAAATTTTAGCCCCAAACCCAAATGCGGGTTATTTTGAATTTAGCCAGTTTTTTGATTTGAGAATCGTTTTTCTAGCTACCTGTACGTTTAGTGCATCTTTTTCTGGGCACATTTCAACGCATCTGAAACAAAGCATACAACCTGAGGATGTGACGTCGCCGCCTTTCTTAGTGTAAACCTCTGTAACTTGAGTGGGGCATACTCTTTTGCAGATGCCGCACTTTGTACATTTTGTTTCATTTTTTTTAAGACGGGTCAAGGCAATTTGGTTAAATGGTCTATGTGTGCTAAAAAGATCAGTAAGTCCACCTAACGCGCATATTCTGCACCAAAAACGCCTATAAACAAAAGAGAAAATGGTGACTAACACTAAAATTGTTACATTTATGGAAGTAAGATAGTTGCCTGCAATGTAGAATGGTCCGTATGTTATTTGAGAGATATATGAGAAATTCAAGAAGCCCAAAGCAGATTCTATTAAGATAGAAAGTGGCCTCATTGGACATATTAAACAATAAGGTTCGTTAATGAAACCTACTATGCCTGCTTCAGTTCCGAAAGGCCCTCCTGGAATGGTTCCTGGAATAAGCTCTGTGCCAAAAATTGCATAAGAACTGAAGATAAAACTCAGAATCAAAAATGCTGCGATTAATAGAAACCTAGATTGTTTCAATGCTTTGTTTGTTTTCTCGGAAAAACTTAGATGCCGTATCCTGAAAGCGTTCCGGATCTTTGTGAGCAAATCCATGTATAACCCAAAAGGACAAAGCCAACCGCAAAAAAATCTACCCAAAACAACAGACATGCCAATAACTAAACCGAAAACTATTGCCAGTTTTTCCAGACCAGAAGTAGAATAAAAAGCGTCATAACCTATTCCAGTGTCCCAAAAAGGAAAAATATATGCCTGAATTTGCCAAATGGGGCAAGTAACCGTTCTCCCATTAGGATAATAGCATGCTAAAACAGGTACAGGGAGACCGTCGGGAAACTGATTACCAAATAAATCTGATCCAATTAATCGGTCTCTAGGTGATATGCCTAACGGAAGGAACAGTGGTGTATTAAAGGGACCTATAAGTAAACCCATAAAAATGGCAGTAACCGCAGCTATCTGAATGAAAAACCTAAGATTACTAATTTTTTTGTTTTTTGTTAGTTTCAGGATAAAAAAAATACTAACTGCTACAATTACTCCATATATCAACAAAACTAGGCTGCTGGAGTTTTCCCAAACCATTCTATACGTCACCATGAAGCTTTGTCTTAATCGTTAAAATCAACTTCATTCAGTTTTAACAATCATTTCAACTCTTTTTTTCTTTTCGTGATAACGGCAGCCAAAAACACGACAATGACAACAGAAAATGTAGAACTTATCACTACCGAATGTTCATCAAAGAAATTTGAACTATCTTTGTAGGAGTCGGGATACCCATAATACCAAAGGGTAACATTAGCAGTAGCTCCTGTTATGGTAATTGTTCCGTCAGGGGAACGGGTCCATCCATGGGTTCTCCCTACGAACTCGCCATTTAAAATAGCATCTAATTGGCCCTTATCTGGATTAAGCCCCAAGTTAAAAACTTGTGTTCCATGTCCTAGAACGGTGTAGCTAAATATTACCCATTTGACGTTCTCTTTCCTAGATGTGTAATTGAAGATCCGGTATGGGTTAATCGTTACATCGCAGTCTGTAGCTGAAACTTTAATGTTGAGTTTTTTTGTCCCTAGTGAATTGGAGAAATACAAATTCTCAAAAGTCCATACGCTATTTTCTAAACTAGCCATCTCGTAAGTGCCGTTAGTAGCAAAACGGATAGAACTGTTGTTTGATGGTATTTCAAACTTGTCAACAGCATTGAAGGCAATTTCAGATTGAGCATCCGCCAAAATGTCAAAACAAGACACTAATTGGACGATCATAACAAATACGCTAATTCCAGTTAGGACTGAAAGTGTCCTCCTTTGTAAGTTCTCCCTACTCATAAACCCAAATTATAAACTGGATAAGCTAAAAATCTTTTTTAGGTTTCATTTTTTTTAAAAATAATTCTATCAAAAGTTGGTTGGGTTAAAATTTAATCCCCAAACCAAAACCCAAACACTCTCTTTTTCCCTACTGACCCTCTCTCTAAAAACAAGAACAAAAAACACGCACGCACGCGCGCACGTGTAGTATGCATTACTGATAGGTGTGTGTGTTCCTTCTATAACCATCCTAATTTGTTCGCGTCAACATCAAAATTAGAGGCTTGCAGTTCCTTAATTAGCTTAAAATACCAGCCACTTTTATATTCAATCCAAAGAACTCCGTTGTAATCGTTTGGAATTTCGAAATCTTTCTTTTTTCTATAAATTGCAATCACGTTTTGTCTTCCAAGTCTTCCTAGAAAATAACCTAATTCAAAAATGACGTTTTGTCCTGCTCTATATTTGGCTTCATCTGGAGTTTTTTCTTCGGGGTAAGCTAGATCATCTGGGGATACAAGGACTACCGCAAAGGAAACGTGCGCATGATCAGATATTTTCTCGATTAATGTTCGTCCGCTGTTTGGTTTTTCATGTAAAATGACGGGATCAAGATCTAACTTTTCCAGTGTTTGAACCACATCTAATTTCATTTCGTTGTCATGTCCATGAACTACAAAAATCTTATTTGATCTAACCTGATTGTTCACTCTAATATCTGAAGCAGGTGGAGATAACAATAACTTTACTTTTCGTAACAAACTATTGGATGCATTAGTAATTTCTCTTAATTTTGCTTGTTCATGTTTAGTAAATCCAGAGTCAAATGCTTGGTCACTAAGAGGAACCTGTTCAATAACCTTCAATTCTTTATAAAAGCCTAGAGATTGTAAATCTTTCAATAACAAGTTATATTTATTTACGTACGTTTCGTAACTACTCCAAAATTCGTTAGAAAAATCTTCCTTTGAACTAGAAACAAGTGTTTCTAAATCTACTATTAAAGAACCAAAATCTATCCCCATTTATCCAACCACTTTTAAAAACTAATTCCCTTACCCCCTATATTACAGATTCTTTCAGGGAACTAATTTTGCTTTTAGATAACACAATAATGCTATTGCTTGGGTTTTCAGAAAAAAGGCTGTTTTCAACAATCAGCTGTTATTAGTCTCCTAATATGCTGTGATGCTGGGCAGTTTGTTTAGGTTTGCCCTCCAGTGTCAGCCATTTTTTTGTGGAGTTTATTTTATGTTTTGCATGATGGCGAATGAGTTGCCTTCGGGGTCGATGGCTAGTGCAATCCAGCCTACTCCGGGAACTTCTTGTTTTGGTTGTGTTATGGTGCCTCCAAGCTGTTTGATTTTCTGGGTGTACTCGTCTATGTCTTCAATTAGGATGTAATTGACTGGTTTAAGCTCGGGTTGATCCTTCTTGTACATTCCGCCATTCACTCCGGGTCTAACAGTCATACCTTGTTCGTCCACAGGAACAGTTTCGATTAGCCAGTAATCTATGGGTCCAAGGACACGATAGATTTTCCAGTTAAAGAGTTCAGAGTAGAACTTTTTCAGTTTCTCTACGTCCTTTGCGGGAATATCAAAATGCACAATCGTATGATCTACCATATTTTACTCCCATACAAGCATCTGTTGAGAAAAAATAAAAGCTTTTACAAGGCATCCACTTGATTCAGTGTTTGTTGAACCGAAAAGCGGAAGGTTAATTTCATCCCTTGTGTTTATGTCGCATAATTCCTTTAATAGGGGAAGAACTGTCCACTAATTCCTGAATAATAGAGGCGCCATATAGTAGATGCTGATTCGAGAAGTAATCTTGGAAAACTTCATGTCCTACGAATATGCGAGGATACCCTTCAAAAAGGGCGTCAACGTAGTCTGCGGTCCTAACGGCTCAGGCAAATCCTCTATACTCCTAGGAATCTCGGTGGCTCTTGGACAATCATATACTGAACGCTCCAAACGACTAAGCGACCTAATCAGATACGGAAAAGACGAAGCACGGGTCACCCTAGTTCTGGACAACTCCCCACGAGATGGACGAAGACCAGTCTCCAGAATAAAGAAGGACCAAATCTTTTTAACAAGAAATTTGAGGCGGGACGGAAAATACTGGTTCGAACTGCAAAACACCGCCGCAAACAAGGTAGAGGTTAATCGGCTTCTCGCCAAGTTTGAAGTTGACCCAGAAAACATGCTCATCATCATGCACCAGAACATGGTTAACCAATTCAGTGTGCTCTCATCTCAAGAAAAACTTGGAATGGTCGAAGCGACAGTGGGTTTCGAATCTTACCGAAAAAATGTTTCGGCAGCCCAAAAGAAGCTGAGCCACATCTTGAGCCAAGGCGACTCGGTTGGAAAGCTTCTGGAGTCAGCCCAGCAGACCCTCTCATACTGGCGAGAACAGTATGATCGTTATCAACAAAAGAAACAGCTTATCATAAAAAGACGGTTTCTTGAACAAGAGCTAGCATGGGCTGAAGTGTTGAAACAAGAAAATTTTGTCGCCAAACTGAAGGAACAGAACCAAGAGAGACTGAACAGAATCTCAAAAATCGAAAACGAGACCGGAACCATAAACGAGCAACTGGAAGAGCTCCAGAACAAACTTAAACAGGCTAGGGCGGCATGGAGAAGACACTTCGAAGACAGGATTGCGCTGGAACGTGAACTGGTTAAACTTGAGTTAACCGCCTCAACAGCTGATCAAGCCTTGAAAGAGACAGAAACTTGGACCGGCAATCACCGTAACGATATGGAAAAAGTCTTAGACAACATCAACACTCTTGAAACCGTTATCCGCGAAAAAACAAACCCCGTAGACCTAAGACCGCAACTTAACGAAATCAAAGCAAGCTACTATGCTCTGGAAGACGCTTGGACACAACGCTTCAACCTGAGAAGTGCAAGCCTGAAAAAGTCTGTTGAAAGCTCTAATGAGCAACTCAAGAATTTAGGTCTCCAGATTTCAGACGTCAAGGGTAATGCAGATTCTCTTGATCTTGAGATCGAAAGCATCACCAACGACGTAGTTGACCGCAAGATTAGCCTAGCCCTGTTACGGTATCAAAAGGAAAACCTCACAAAAACCATGAAGCACTTAGACAAGGAGCTTCAACAAGCCCTAGCCGATCTTGATGAATATGTGAAACGGGCTGAGAATGTAGGGCAAAGACTTGTGCCCATGAAAAACACGATGGATATTCTGGAAGAGCTTCGGTTAACTGACGGGCACCTAGCTGCGTTGGCAGACGTTTCAGAAGACATAGAACGCATGTACGAATCCTACTCGAAACTGTATTTGGAACTCAAAGAGAAAGCCCGCTTGGTTGCAGAAAACCGCGAAAAAGCCCTAGAGGAAGTGAACGCAAGAATGGAAGCTTGGAGAAACATAATTCACAATCTTCTAGACCAAGTTAACGTCAAATACCGGAAGATTCTCTCCGAAGCCTACGCGGTTGGCGAAGTCAAGCTAACAAACGAGCAGGACCTTGAAGAGGCTGGTCTCGAAATTTTTGTGGGCTTCAAGGGAGGAAACCCGGTTCCTCTTAACGCTTATACGCAGAGTGGGGGCGAAAGAAGCATCGCAACCGTAACTTTTCTTCTAGCGTTGCAGCATCATGTTCATTCTCCTTTCAGAGCCATTGACGAATATGACGTTCACATGGACCCAAAAAACAGGGAAATCATAGCAAACCTTCTGGTCTCCTCAGTTACAGGTTTAGATTCTCAATACTTGGCTATCACGCCCAGCCAGCTTACGTTCACCGGAAAGGGTGTTCACCTAATAACTGTCCAGAACGTGGAAGGATCCTCGCTCATCAAAGAGGTGACCTGATTGTCCAATAAAGCGAAAAAACTAAACAGTGAACGCATTCAACGCGTAATCGAATTATGCAAGTCCGTTGACGAGCGAGGAGTAGACCCGTTTGCCGTGGACGTGGACGACGTAATAGCAACGCTTCAAAAGTATTTCCATGAGTGGGAATCGTCGGAAGAGCTGACTCTGGATGCAGAGGCTGTTCAATGCCTCGCATCAGTAATACAGAATCAGGGAAACTGGGTGAAACATAGATCGACATCCCTCTACACTGACCCCTTCCTGCTTGAAGAGAAGATTCAGAGATTGGACAAAGAAGAGCTTGCCACGCTTTTTGCGAAGGTTTGGAATCCAATCATTGAGATGGAGCAACTTTCAATTCCCCGCCTAGCTGAAGCCCTGAAATACTGGCGAGACCTCGTTCCGATAAGCGAACGATGGCAAAGAGATGGTCCCATGCCTGTGGAGGCTGGAGCTACTACACTGGAAGAACTTGTCCGGCTGAAAATCTTAGCCGAGAAAACCTTCACGGAAGAACTGGAAACGTTCTGGAGAGAACTCAAGCAAACTGTGGGCGAAAACGAGAAAATCCTATACTGGGACTTTGTTGGCGCCGACACCTACCAAGAAACGTTGGTCCGAGCTTACATGACAAGTTTTCTGGTAACTTACAGTTATGCGACATTGGAGTTGCATCCCTTAGAGGAGGAGATTTTCATAATTCCATTCACGAAACTACGGTCAGATCTGGCTGAGGTGCGGATGGTTTCTGTTCCGATCTCGGTAAGCTTTGAAGAATGGATGAACTGGAAGGAGATGCGACAATGACGAGGAAAGTTTACTATGCTCGAAAGATTAAGAGGGCAACCCAGCTGCTGTTTTATAAGCGTCACATGAAGCCTGGCGTGAAGGGCTGGGAACTAAAGAACGCGTTGGGTTCTGATTACCCTAAAATCCTCAAAGTGCTGGATAATCATCTAGAAAAGCTGGACCTGCAAGTGAAGACAGTTTTTGAGGGAGAAACACCTGCTGAGAAACCGACCCTTGAAGAACTGAATAAGGCTCGATTCTACGTTACGGTTAGGGGCGGTTTTCCGTCTAGGGATGCTAAGATGATGGGCTGGCGAATCGATGACCTTGCTGGTTTGGCTACGGCTATCTCCTACATTATCTCGAAGAAGGGGAAGGCTCCCCGAGACGAAGTGGAGGACCTGCTTCACACTAAGCTTCCGGGATGGAGAGTTGAAATGAACATGAACCGTTACATCAAGTCTGGATACTTGGCTGAGGATGAGCATAATCAGCTTTACTTGGATTGGAGAACACGAGCAGAGGTCGACCAAAAGGAGCTTGTTGAACTGCTTCTACTAAAATAAGTATTTCTTGCACAATCAAAGTTGGTTACTGGGCTTTGAAATATTATGCAGCCCTCTTTTCCTAACTGCTAATGCGAATGCTGTGGCAGCCAAGAATAACGGCAGGATAGTCCATGATGGAAACTCTGGGATAGAATCTATATTTTGTTCAACTATCAATTCCCAATTTGATGATGAGGGATCAATCCAAAGATGAAATATTCCAGCAGAGTCATCCATATACAAAGTTCCATTTTCTTCTTCCCTTGAAGAAACAAAAGCAATACCTGACATAGAACCCAATAGAAATAGAGAACACAATATTGCAATGATAGCTACCTTTCTTTCCTCCAATGCAACCATCACTAACACCTTAATTTACAACAAAGAAAAGGATTTTTGTCAAGAAACTTTGACTAAAATATTTCTAATTGAAATGATATATCGTCAAGAAACCTTGACCAAAACAGCCTCAATTGCCCATTTTTGTTGGTCAAGAAATATTGACTTTTTGTCCTAATATCTAGGGTATCGGAGCCGTATCCAGAAATACTGCATACCCAATCCTACCAGCAAAAGAAACATTGCTCTTCGGATGTCTCCAATTGCCAACAGAAATATGATGCCTATGAGGCAGATGAATAGTGGAGAATATTTCTTAAAGAGACCCTGAAACTCGTCCATGTCCAAAGCGTTATTCTCCTAATATTTACACGGTTTATGCAAGTAGGTATTTTACTGTTCCTACTTTGGTTCTTTTTCGATTTTTGTTTGGTCCAAAAAGTTCAAGCTGAAACCTATATAAGTATGACATATGTCATATTTGATGGGGGGAGGGGGGTAACGATGCCACGTAAACGACTTCTTTCAGCTGCAATCCTGCTACTGCTTCTAGTTACGGCAATAATCTTTGTTGGCGTTATGATCTGGTGGACTAGAACCAACCAATATGACTACGTAGAAGTCAGGGAATACGAAGGACAAGACCTCTCACCAATCAACTTTCAGAGAAAACTCGATCAAAGGACCACAATATGTCGATAACGAAACTTACCGGCTAACCATTACGGGTCTCGTGAACAACGAACTAGAATACACGTACGATGAAGTTCTATACAACTACCCCCTATTTTAAGAAGGTTGTCACCCTGGTTGTGTAGAGGGCTGGAGCGTAACCATACTCTGGGAAGGCATCCAACTTAGACCTGATAGCAGACGCAGAAGTTAATCCAGAAGCAACCACAGTGATATTCTATGCCTATGACGGCTACTCCACCGCACTGCCACTGGACTACATAATCGACAACAACATAATGATGGCTTACGAAATGAACAACGTAACCCTTCCGCCAGAAAGAGGTTACCATTCCAGCTTGTAGCGGAAAACAAATGGGGATACAAGTGGATAAAATGGATAACCGCAATTGAGCTATCAGATAACGAGGACTAGAAAGGATTCTGGGAAAGCCGAGGCTGGGACAACGACGCAGATTTGTAGCAAACACACGACTTTTTGGTCTCCATTTTTTGTGCATTCAATGGGTCAATTTGGATAAAGCATTTATGGGAACTAATGAAGATAATAGCTGAATTCCTGAGGCAGGCTACTTCAAAATGAGTGAACACATAAGAAGATTCAATGCTGTGTCGTTTACTTTTATCTTTGTTTCACGTCTTAATGTGTTCATCAGTGACAGCAATAACCAACCAGAATGACGGTGAAATCACCTTTGAAACCAATAGGCATGAGACATAAGCTGTTTTTCTTTTTGTTAACAGCACTCATTTTCACCGTTTCCTTTTCATCAGTCTCTTCCCAAGTTTTGGCTCAGGAAACAGTTGAAGAGGACCCCGAATACTTCATGGGAATTTTGATACTTGAAAGCGAGCAACAGAAAATCTTGGACAGCATAAAAAAAGTAAAAGACCTTCAACTTGGCAACATGGTTATCCTCCACCCCCTAGATCATCAGGAATGGGATCCAAAGTTAATAGAGGATGCAATCAGAGAAGCAAATAATCTGGGACTTTACACGATCTTTGAAACCTACAACTTTTCAGACCATCAAGTAAAAATATCTCCTGAACAGTTTGCAATATGGAAAGAAAACTATCCCTATCTCTTAGGCATCCTAGTTCAAGAAATCACCGGAAAACAGATTGACAACAACACATGGGTAAACAATTCAACAGGAAACATCAAAACCCGCCTTCAAGCAGAACAAGCAATAATCGAAAACATAACATCTCAAATGCAACTGGCAGACTTCAAGAGTAGCGGCGCCAAGATACTGCTTGCGGAAAACGTTATCAGCTACGCTTCAGCGAACACGTCCTATTGCGACGTTTTAATCACCAAGGTCTTCAATGCTCCAAACACAGAATTGATGATAGGCTTAACCAGAGGAATGGCAAGTAGCTATAACATACCTGCGTGGGGTCTGTGGGTAGACACTTGGAGAGAATGGAGAACGCCTCCAGATTTCACGTCAAACGATGTAGAACGTGCTCTTTATGAGGGCTGGTTTTATGGCGCAAAATACTTCTTCTTCGAGCAGGGCACCTTCTTCGGAACACTTAACCGCGATTGGCCAATCGAAAGCAAATACATCATTCTGGGACCGGATGGAAAGCTAACCGAGTACGGAAAAGTAATACAGAGATTCTACACCTTCCTGCAAAACCAGAAGAACTTAGGATATGATCAGCCAAATTATCGTTCACCTATCGCGGTTATGATTGGGCAGAGCGGATGGGGTAGCCGAGGATCAGATTGGGGGTTCTGGGAGCAATCCGGCAGGCAGGGCGATTTCGATTACACGCTTTTGAATCTCTTTTTCCCCGGAATTGGCGATAATTGGCAGATTGGCGCTACCCTAACAGGGAAAGAATTTACAGGATTACCCTTTGGAATGGTGGATGTTATCTCAATTTACGCTCCGCCGTCTGTAATGAAACAGTATAATGTCGTTATCGCGTTGGGCTGGAGCCAGATGAGCGACACAATCGCAGACAACATTGAGGATTACGTTCAGGATGGCGGAATTTTCTTTTCGTTCCTAACCTTTACCCATAGTAGCGAAAATGTGGATAACCTTGAAGGCCCTGATGCGTGGACTAAAAGTTTTGATTCTCTTTTCGGCATACATGTGGCAACTCTGGGTGAGAATGCCTTGGACATAACGGCTGATGCCTTTTTACATAACGTTACCTTCGCGCAAGACACTTTCTGGTATCCATGGAATGAAAAAACCTACATCTACTCTGATCCAGATGAAACAGGTTCTTGGTTCTTGAAATTCAAATATGAATTAATCTATAGTGAAAACACCAGCGTGATAGCTTGGGTTGACGGGATTCAAAGTAACCATAACGCTTTCATTGTTGAAAACAAAAAGGGCACAGGCTACACTTACATTGTCAATACTCGTAACCCCAATTCTCTGCCGGATGAAGTTTTAACCGATGTCCTAACCGATTTTGTTTACTTCCTTTGTGTGTATCATGTGAGACCTATGACATATGTGCCATATCCCGAAACTGAGTACTGGTTGTGTCAGGGACAGGCTGACCGAGCGGTTTATCTTATGCACGACAATTCAACAGCCGCTAAAACTTTCAAGTATTACATTAGAGCGTCGGAGGCTGGCTTAAGCACTAATGAAGAGTATATAGTCTTTGATTACATCAACAACGAGTATTATGGAGTCACGGAAATCCCAGTGAATTCTCTTAACGTAACATTGCAACCCAACCAAGCAAAGCTCTTCCTGTTTCTAGAAACTGATGATGAGCCTCAGGTGATGTATTCGGAGGCTCTATTAACTGCGGTTCCACTCTTCACTGACCAGCGCTTGACAGTACCCCTCAAGGGTCTTGAAGAAGCAACAAACATGACCAAGATTTATTGCGCAGACCTTAAACAACCAAGATACATCCTTGGGGCACCATTTAACTTAACACAGAATTATGACACGGTGAACAAGATTTTGGTAATAGTTTCAAACTCGAACATCACCTTTAGCTGGGAGAATACAGTTGACGTTTCTGTGGTAGCATCAACCGTTTCCTTAACAGAAGTTTCGTGGAATGCATCCCGTGGGATTCTAAACATTTCCGCAGACGGAACCGCTGGACAAGAAGGCTCAATACAGGTGCAGACTGGAGAATCAATACCTTACTACTTCATTGTCAATGGAGAGGAAGCCACGACATGGAGTTATGATGCCTCAACGGATGTTGTGTCTGCAGATTTTCCTTTTACAGCCGATACTGTTGAAGTTATCTTCGGTTTCAATCCAATTGAGATAGATCATGCATTTGTTAGTGATGAGCGGGCTGATGTCGGCAGTGTCCAGACTATTGGTTTTCACTTAGTATGGATGTGCAATGGTTCTGATGCGGCTGGAGCAATAATTGCCGTTAATGGCGCCGAATATGTGACAAACCAGACAGGCTGGGTCAGTTTCGATAGCAGTTATGATGTTGTTGGCAGAGTTGTTTGGAGCGTTACGGGCGTAGAATATGATGGTTTGACTGATTACGCGAAATCCGTTAATGACCCTTTCATCATTTGGGACAGGGTTGCTGTCACGGATTCCATATTAATCGATAGGCTTGTTCAGACTGGTTCGTCACAGACTTTGTGGCTGACTGCCGAGTATGAGTATGATTCTGTAATCTTTGACAATTCAAATGGAACATTTTTCCTTAATGGCGAGCCGATGATGTGGTCTAACCAAAACTCAAGATGGGAACATACTGTAACATCAAACAGTCTTGGTCCACAAGTGTATGAAGCCACATCAGTTGACGGCAAAAAGTTTGGTCTCGCAACAATTCAAAACCAAGCTAGAAAAATAGAAATAACTTGGGATAAAACCGAGGTAACCAGAATGGAATTTGAGACAATGGCTTTGGGTGTGACAAATGTAAAGGTCTACGTGGCATATAATTACACCAAGAATCCGGTTGTAGCCGCAGATGTCTCAGTGAATGGAAAGCCATGCAAAGAAATTGAATCTGGAGTATACGCGTGTGAAATAAACGTTTGGAGTCCATTTCAGGGTTTCCTTGTTGAGGTGGAATATCCAGACTTTGAGCAAGCCACAAAAACCGTTTCGAACATCCACGTCTTGAACACTATACTATACGTAGTAATCGGATCCCCAATCGTGCTAACCGCAGCATTTTTTGTGCTGAAGAAAAAGCGGAGCCAAAAAAACGTGAAACTAAATCTTCAGACATATCATCAAACGTAAGGCTTTTATTGATATACTTTAGGAAAATTGAATGGGGTACTTGAGGGGTTAAGTGTGGATTGGAAAATTATCTTATTAACAGCATTGGCTGCATTTATAGGAAGCATTGGACAGCTGGAATTTAAGCGAGGAGCAGATAACCTCCAGTTTGACATCAAGCTGTTGCTCACAAATTACCATCTGATTCTTGCAATCGCAGTATATTGTGTGTCTACTGTCTTGTACGTTTATGCCTTAAGCAAGGGGCAGCTGTCTATACTCTATCCCATAGTTGCTACCTCCTATGTCTGGACACTTATGTTCTCCAAAATCTTCCTCAAGGAGCAGGTCGGATTAACTAGCGGGGTAGGTGTCTTCTTCATTCTGTTGGGAGTCACGCTTATTGCAACACAAGCAGGGAGATAACATTTGATTGTGGTAACGGTCCCAGCCTGCAACGAATCAAAGAATCTGAGAAAATGTGTAGAAATGCTACTGAAAGTAACTCCTCGATTAGGAGAGGACTTCTGCATTGTAATCGCTGAGGATGGAAGTACTGATGGAACCGACATTATTGCTCAAGACCTAGAGCACATGTACACACCAGTTATCCATCTTCATTCACCTCAGAAATTGGGAAAAGGATTAGCATTGAAGCGGGCATTCAGCAAAGTAGAGGGAGACATCTACGCTTTTATCGACTGTGACCTTGCAACAAGCATGAAATTTTTTCCTCAGTTAATTAATTCGATACGAGAAGGAAATGATGTAGCATTGGGATCAAGATACATAGACGGCGCTGAAGTTCATCGAACGGTTTTACGGGATATTGCATCAAGACTTTACAACAGGCTCATCAGAATATTGTTTAACGATCATGTGTTCGACCACCAAATTGGCTTTAAGGCGTTCTCCAATCGAGTAATCAAAGACATTCTAGGTGAATGTGATAGCACCGGATGGTTTTGGGACACAGAAATCCTCATCCGAAGCATACATAATAATTACAAATTCGTTGAGTTTCCCGTAGAGTGGAAAGAGAAAAAAAATGGACTATCATCTCTAAAAATGATTACCGACATTGGAATCCAAAACGTGATTGGCATTATTAGGCTAAGTTTTTCAATTTAAACTGGCAGGATTTTTTTTAATAAGTGTAAAGCAAAAAGAAAACACAGGCTGGTCCGTCGCTTTTTTATACACTAACTTGAAAAATAATAAGTACACCATTTAGCAGAGTAAGACAGAATACATCGATGGACGGCTTAACACTTTGACTCTTACTCTTTCTGGGATAGTGCAACGTTTCGACAAATGGCGCTTAGCTTTTCTAGCGTTTCTTATAGCGTATACAGTTCTTCTTTTGCTGTACTTGGGTCATGCGGCAATTCAATGGGATGAGACACCTCACCTAGTTGGTGGACTGCTACTAAGCCGTGGACAAATTCAAGAATACACTCAAACGTATCTATATTATCCGCCACTATTCGACGCTACAACTGCCGTATACTATCTAGTTTTAGGTGCAAGCGTGTTCTCAGTTAGGCTTGTTTCCCTCACGTTTGGAATACTCTCATTATGTGTTGTTTTCGAGTACTCCTATCGAGTTTATGGACCAAGAAACGCTCTGCTTTCAAGTATTTTGTTAGCGTCCATGCCAGGATTCATAATGCTTTCCAGAATGGCGTTAATAGAAACCATGCTAATGTTCTTCTTTTCAACATCGCTATTCCTATTTTTCCTGTGGACTCGCACAAAAAATAACAAACTGTTGCTTCTAAGCGGAGTTGCAATTGGCTTAGGGGTTATCGCCAAGTATCAGGCGTTTGTCAGCGGCATAGTTATGTTTGTTAGCTTGTTGTTCATGTGGAGGAAACGGATTCCAAAAAAAGTCGGCAAATTTTTGCTTGTAGCAATAATTGTAGTTGCTGTTGTGCTGTCATTGTTCTTTTTTGCGTATCAGCAGTCCGTTTCAGAAGCTCTTGGAGATTGGATGTATGCTATTCAGGTGGGCAACGAACAAAGAACATCCTATAGTGGACGATTTCCTTTTCCAATATTCTACATTATAGAGATGACCTATACTTACGCTCATGTCCATCCGATTTCGGAGCCCCTATATGTCCTAGGTTTGGTTGGCTTAGGTTTCTGGTTATGGAGAAGAAGAGCTGAGGACAAGTTTTCTCTAATCTGGTTCTTTGTAGTTTACGGCGTCTTCACACTTATACCTAGCAAAGATTGGCGTTACGTTACACCATTGTTTCCTATCTTGGCAATTTCCGCTTCAGACCTAATTCTGTTCATGTGGGACAAGATGAAAGATGGATTGAAAGCAAACAAAATCAGATTACACCGAACCTCTATTCCCAAGGTTGCCGCCGCTGTTTTCGTGTTACTACTTGGAACTTCGGTTGTTTACAGTTGGGGGGACGCCCATTCTTGGATTGACTATGAACACGCTTACGTTCCCATGAAAGAGGCAACCCAATATCTAACTGAAAATTCAACGTTAAATGAATCTACAGTACTTTTGTTCACTGGAAACTTCTTTAGCGTAGACATGGTGAAGTTTTATCTGATTTTGCAAGATTCAGCTGACAGAATGCTGTGGCATTACCCTGAAAAACCGGTTGACGTTTACCGCCCCACTCTTAATGTGACTTGGCTGATTGAGTGTTGCGAAGCCACGAATGTGAAATATCTGTTGCTGTATGAGCACAATGCCGAAAAATACTTTGATTCAGAGTGGAAAGCCTATTATGTAGTAGATAGGCTTGTTTTTTCAGGAAGATTCATGTTTGAGGCAGTGCTTGGAACTTATCCACACCGAGTAATCATAATTCGATTCCTGTCAAATTCCTGAGGCGACAAAAAAATAATGCAAAAACGCGATTGCAAACTTGCCATAGCCATACCCGTTTCCATAATCTCTGATATTCCCCATCTTCGAGAAAAAACATTGGAGATCGGGTTTATTGGTAGAGCAGCAGCCATATTTCGCGTCAACGAAATCATCATATTTCCCGACAATACAGGCGCTCCTAACCAAAAACGTGATAGAACCCTGATTGCCACCCTTCTATCATACATGGAGACGCCCCAATACCTGAGAAAGCTGCTCTTCAAACTCAAACCTGAACTACAATACGCAGGCATTCTCCCGCCCCTACGCACGCCTCATCATCCCCTGGAGCGAAGAGCAAGAAAACTCAAAGTTGGAGAACACCGCGAAGGAGCAATAATAGCAGTTAACGAAAAGGGGTCGCTTGTGGACATAGGCGTCGAACGTCCACTTCTAATCATTGACAAGAAGCTTCCCTTAAACAAGAGAGTTACAATAAAAATAACAACAACTGGAAAGTACCCCCGAGTAGCCCTAGCCAGCCGCAAAGACATCGAAACATATTGGGGCTACACTGTAACGCCTTCAAAACATTCTTTTGGGCAGCTAACTAAATCACGTAACTACGATTTGGTGATTGCAACATCCAAGCTTGGAACCACTCTATCACAAGTCATGGATGAGCTTGCTGAGCGCTGGAAAAAGGCTAGAAGTATTCTGGTGGCTTTTGGTGCACCCTCTCGGGGACTTCAGGAGATTGTGGCGAAAGAAAGCCTTAGTTTGGATAAGGTTGCCGATTATACGATTAACACTATACCAAATCAAGGAACTGAAACAGTTAGAACCGAAGAGGCGTTATACGCTTCTTTAGCAATACTGAACACCATCGTTAACTGAAATTGGGGCTCGTTTTTCGAGAAAATGGATTTGGAACATCTTGACTGCAGCAGTTATGATGTGTTTGTATTAGGACGCCTTCATAACTCAAGTAACCAAAATCCTCCCGTAACTAGGCTGGCTATGACAATAATTACTATGAGACGCGTTGAGGTGCGTGGATTTTTTGGTTTTTCAGAAAGCTCCAATTATAATCATTCTTGCATACGTAGTGCACTAACTTTCGGGTGAAGAAAAAGGATTGAAGACTATCTTGATTATGCCTCGTTTTTCCAGTCTTTCCATAGCTTCAAGGAATCGTTGCTCTTGTTTTTCCTTCGACTTGAAATGTTCCAGCATATCCTTTATCGAAGATTGAGTGCATCCACATTGAAGCTGTCGCAAGTAGTTTATGACAAGCCGCTCTACGTTTCCGCATTTCCATGTGGTGTTTCGAAGTATAATGACGATTGCTAAGCATTCGCTGAGACCTAAATCCAGATATCTGAATCAAAACTTTCACAGCTATACTCGTTTACCGCAACCAGCACAGAACGTATCGTCTGCTAGGATTTCTTTTCCACAATGGGAGCATATGAGATTCATAGCATGCGATCCTTTCTTCTCTTTTTTCAATAATTTTCCGTCGTTTAGACTAAGCATTCTGCTTGCCCGCGAAGCAACTTTGCCGTCATGGGTTACCATCACAATTGTGGTTCCTTGTTCAGTATTCAATTTTCCCAGCAGTCTAACTATTTCATACTTGGTTTTTGTGTCCAAGTTGCCTGTGGGCTCATCTGCAAGAACTATTGCGGGATTGTTTGCCAAGGCTCTTGCGATGGCAACTCGTTGTTGTTCTCCTGCACTTAGTTTATGTGGTCTATGTTCTATTCTTTTGGATAACCCGACCATTTTCAAAAGTTCACGAGCCCTCTTCTGTCTTTCAGCCTTTGACTTCTTTGTGCCTTCCATGGGAAGCTCAACGTTTTCGATAGCGTTTAACCAATGCATCAAATTGAAAGTCTGGAATACAAATCCGACCTTGTTCTTTCTAATTTTATAGAGATTCTTCTCAGGAACCTTTGTTACATTAACACCATCCAAAAAGACTGTTCCATGGGTTGGGGTATCTAGGCAACCTAGGATGTTGAGCAAAGTGCTTTTGCCTGACCCAGAAGGACCCATAATTGAAAGGAAGTCGCCTTTCTTGATATCAAGGGTCACGTCTGAGAGAGCATGAACTTGACGTCCGCCTAATTTGAAGATTTTGTCAAGGTTTTCAGTTTTCAGTGCTAATTCATTCATGTCTTAACGCCTCCATTGGACTAGTTTTTGATGCACGCCACGTAGGGTAAAGGGACCCTATGACTCCAAGCAGTATTGCTCCGGCGAATACTATTAACAAAAGTTCAAGGGTTGGAGTGGCGATAGTGGATTCCACAGTTAATCCTGGGATACCAATTTGTCTTCCAGCAAACGGTGTTCCAGGTCCACTATTGGTGCCAAATCCTGTAAGCAGTAACTGTGTGATTATTGGTGCACCAACCGTCCCAATTACAATCCCAACTAACCCAGCTACTATGCTCAAAAACATTCCTTCAAGCATAAATTGGCTCATTATGCTGCCGTTGCTGAAACCTATAGCCTTAAGCACACCTATTTCTTGTGTTCTCTCCCGTACTGTATATAGCATGGTGAAAAGCACGATTAGGCTTGTTGCAACAACAGCTATGCCAATCTCCATGTAAGCAACTGCTTGGGTCTCAATGAGGTCTGCTTCAGCATCTTCCAGAAGTGAAACTTGTCTTTCTGCCATAGCGGTAATCGATTCTAGCCGCGATTCGGCGGTGTTAACATAGAACTCCGCATACATAGCAGTTATATTAGCATATACTGAACCTACGGTATCCTCGTTTTCTGCGTAAAGCTCAATTCTGCTTATTTCACCCTCGATTCCAGTTATTGCTTGAGCTTCAGAAAGACTCATGTAAAGATAATTCATTTCCTGAGTAACTGTTGTTTCATAGACGCCAACCACCGTGAAGTCTTTTCCCAGAATGTTTACTTGATCGTTAACTCCCACACCAAAATACTCGGTGTTATTCATACTTAAGAGAACAACGCCAATATCTCCTTCAACTAATGTTCTCCCCTCAATAATGCCACTAGGTAATACAGGATAATTTAACAGAATTGAATTGTCAAGTGGCACGCCAACAATTCTGTAGTCTGGTCTAAGAAATTCGAACTCACCAAATGGTGTTGACCGAGTTACAAGGGTACCTTCAGACTTTTCTAATACAGGAATAACCGCAGCGACTCCCTCAATGTTATTCATGTCAGATGCGACTGTTTCATTAAAGAAACTCTCACTACTCATGAATCCTCCAACAAATCCTCTTTCAGGTCGTCCTCGACCACCGAAACCAGCAGCGGAGAATCCAGGTGAAAGACTGACTTCTAATAATGTTGCTGCTGTTGTGATTTGAGCTTCCATGTCTTCTAAGTAAGCATCGTAGTTTGCAGTTAATTGTTCAGTAGCTTCTTGGTTAGCCATTATGCCGGTTGGTATAGAGATCAGGATTGCTACGGATAAGCTCAAAGCGATGATCACAAGTAATGCTCTAATCTTTCTTCTTGAAACATTCCTTAATGCTCTCGTGAAGACACCCAAATTTTTCACCTTTTGAACATGCGCTAAATTTGAATCAACATCCGTTTGCTATTAAAGAGTTTTTCAGAATTATACCCAAATTTGCCTAATAGCGAAATTTTTGCAGAGCATCAGTTTGGAACTAACACGGTAATTATAGGGCGTCACCAAACTTTGGCTTAATCATTTTCAATTATGAAATAAATTTAAATACATAGAAAAACTAATGGGGTTATAATTCGTTTAATATAACAGAAGCTGAAAAGGTTGAATGTTTATTGAATTGCCCATACTGCGATAACGAAATAGTTTCTGAAGATGCCACTTTTTGTCCTAAATGCGGAAAATCCCTTGCATCTGAAGAGGAGATGCAACAAGAATCCATTGAGGTGCAACAAAAACAACCAGAGTTAGTGCTTGTGGCAGCCATGTTGACAATAATTGCAGCCGTTTTCATCGCTAGCAAAGGATACCTAGGGGTATACCAATACAAATCATTACTTGATTACTACGGTTCCTCTATGGCTTCAGAGTTTCTTGGATTCCTGATTTTCGGGGTTGTCGATATTATTGGTGCTGCGTTTGCCTTAGTCGGAGGAATGTTTATGCTAAAAAGGAAACGCCTCAAAATTTCATTTTTAGGAGTTGTTTCCTTATTGGTTTCGGTATTCGTCACTTACATAACAGTTATTCAATATCAATATGGCTTTACGGACATCCTGCTGTTTTCTGAAGTATCAGTATTCATATTTTCAATCTTGAGCGGAATTGTACTTTTCACAGCAAAGACCGAATTCACGTAAGCAAAAATCCAGCTTTTCTTCAATTCATCCATTTTTTTTGGAAATACATTCTCGCACGTTTCCTATCGATGCCTGATTAAACTACTTTCTCATGAAAACCGTGGGACACCTAAAAAGAGGAACAACAAACAACCAAAGTTAACAGCAAAATAGAGCATAAATCAGAAACACATGGAAATTTATTATAGCCTTCAAAATACTTCAATTAAGTCCGTTGTTTCCTTGGAGCGGTATGGATGTCTGTTAGAGTTCGCCCGTTGAAATATTTGGTCGGTTGGCTTATTGCGGGAACTAGAGGCGGCGTAACTCGGGCTAAGATAATTGAAACCTTACGAGAAAACCCGCAAAACGCAAATCAATTGGCGAACTCTCTTGAAATGGATTACAGAACAATAAGGCATCATCTAAAAATCCTACAAAAGAACAGAATAATTACTTCCGCGGGAGATGAGTATGCTAACACCTACTTCTTGTCCACGGACATGTAAAAAAATTACGGATTATTCGAAGAGATTGTGAACAAATTGTGGAAAAAACAAAAAAGGGAGAAAAAGAAGTGAACATACATATGAACAAATACGTCAAAATCTGGATAATCTTCGCGATTTTGCTAGTGGTGGCTGTGTTCGCAGATTACCTAGCCACCCAAAATGTGCCCTCTCCTTCAATATCAATATTCGAACCCAGACAACTTCCCTTTGACAGAATTAACATCAACAAATACTCTTCATAGGCGATATAGAGATTTTCTAAAGTCAAAACAATACTTTCATCAATAAATGCCACCCTTCTAGTTTTCCTACTTGCTACATACGTTGACATATACAAAAAAATACGGTCAGAATTCACAATCGGACTAATAGTCTTCTCACTGACTTTACTTTTCTACGCCCTCTCATCAAATCCCCTACTGCAGTGGCTTTTTGGCTATCGAGCATTCGGTCTTGGACCCTTCGCAATGCTTCCAGACCTGTTCACAACCTAGCCCTAGCTGTGCTACTGTATCTAACACTGAAGTAACCCAAAAGAAAAGCTTGCAACCAGAGAACACGTAAATCTAAATGGACACCATTGAATACCCCTCATATTAGGAGACTAATAGAGGTTCATTGTTGAAAACAGCCCTTTTTCTGTTTTTCCAAGCAAGGTAATGATTTGTTCTCTAAACGTGTCTACGAGCATATTATGAGACTAATAACAGAGCATTGTTGAAAACAACCTTTTTCATGAAGTCAGGTTTTCTTAACCTGAAGATAAAGGAAAACGTCATCAAACAGACTTTTCTGCGTCTTTATCTGATTAATGATCTTAGCGAGAGCATCTTTGTCAACATTGGCGTTAATGAGGTGGGCTTCCAAGAGTTGGCGCTCTTCATCCGTAAATATTTTGTTTATCATACTTCCATTTTCTCAGAGAACACATAAAACCTTTTCTCGGAACAGAACGAGAACGATTATGGTCAATTTCTTGTGTTCATCAGCAGTTCTAAAGTTTGATATTTACTGAGAAATCCCATGCCCTTATCTGTTGTGTAATAAGAACTCCCTATCCTGAGAAGACCTGTTTCCAGCAAGATTCCCAAATATTTCTGAACAAACTATAGCTGAGACCACACGAGTACATGATGCGCGTCTTTTTTGCTCCGTTTTTCGATGTCTTTAGAATTTCAGCGATTATGCCAAAAGAGCTTCTCAATTAGCAACCCCCGTTTCTTTGATTCGTGACTCTCCACTCATTTCTGCTTCTATAGATGTGATTATTCCTTTAGCTAATTTTTTCAAAGTCTTGGTTTGTTTTTTCGTCAAATCTTTGTCTTTTTCGTCTAGTTCTTTTATGAAGTTATGGAGAGCCTCTATTGCTTCTGCACATTCTAATCGCGGAAACTTTGGAAGCATACTGGATTTCATATCTATCACTAGAACAAAACACACATTTTTCTATAAATAGAGTCCTCTACAACAAAACATATTACAATATCCGATATATTACAACCAAAAACTAAGGTAGGAATACCCGACTAACATCACACTACAAAAAGAAAAAGAATTTTTTATTAACTCCGACCTAATTATTAGAATTGTGTGAGGAGTCATTATGGTTGAATTGGACTTCGGTGGAATAAAAGAAACGGTAATAACAAGAAAAGAATTTACTGTAGATAAAGCAAAAGAAATTCTAAAGAACGAAACAATTGCAGTCTTAGGATATGGTATTCAAGGGCGAGCTCAATCATTAAACATGAGAGATAATGGTCTTTGTGTTATCATTGGACAAGATGAAAGATTCACAAAGAATTGGGAACAAGCACTAGAAGACGGATGGATTCCGGGCAAAACACTTTTCCCGCTCAAGGAAGCTGCAGAAAAGGGAACCATCAAACTATATTTGCTTACGGATGCTGCTCAGAAAACATTGTGGCCAATAATCAAACCCACTCTTAAAGAGGGTGACGCATTATACTTTTCACATGGATTTTCAATAGTTTACAGAAAACTTACAGGAGTTGTTCCTCCACAAAACATTGACGTTATTTTGGTTGCACCAAAAGGATCTGGAACATCCGTAAGAAGGAATTTTCTGGCAGGTAGTGGAATAAACAGCAGTTATGCCGTCCATCAAGACTTCACAGGTAGAGCTGAAAATAGAGTAAAAGCCATTGGAATTGCCATTGGCTCAGGTTACTTATTCCCAACCACATTTGAAAAAGAAGTATACAGTGACCTAACTGGAGAAAGAGGAGTTCTAATGGGAGCAATCGCAGGAATAATGGAAGCACAATACAATTGTCTAAGAGAAAACGGTCACAGCCCCAGTGAAGCCTTCAACGAAACCGTAGAAGAATTTACTCAAAGCTTAATCAGGCTAGTTGACCAGAACGGAATGGACTGGATGTACAACAACTGCAGCGAAACTGCAAGAATAGGAGCACTCAGATGGAGAGAAAGATTCAGAGAATGCTCAAAACCGCTATTTGATTCGCTCTATGAGCTAGTAGCTTCAGGCGAAGAAGTGAAAATAGTCCTCGAAAAAAGTACAGAACCCGATTATGCAAAGAAATTAGCCAAAGAATTAGAAGATATGGGCAATTCTGAGATGTGGAGAGCTGGCAAAACAGTGAGGTCATTAAGACCTGACGTAAAATCTTAACAAACAAAAGATAGTCTGACCGATTTTATCGGGGTTTCCTTTCCTTCCCCTCGCTTTCTTTGATGCCTTCTCATATAAGAACTTCTCTAGAACGATATTCACAAATTCAGTATTTTGATAGCATATTACAGTAATTGCACCCTGCTATCCTGCCCCGGATTACCATATTGGGCTTAAATTTTATTCAGTCAATTTTGACTGATTTGGCTCCTCTTGAGAGCGCAGTTATCCCGGTTCTAGCTACCTCTTTTAATCCAAAAGGTCTCATTAAATTGATAAAGGCATCTATCTTGTCTGAGGTTCCGGTAATCTCCATCATCAACGACTCTGAAGAAACGTCGACCACCCGCGCCCTGAAGATGTCTGCGTAGTTGATGATGTCTGAGCGAGACTTCGTGTTTAGGGCATTTACTTTGATGATGGCTAATTCTCGTGTTACAATGTTTTCTGGGTCCAGTCGGGTAACTTTGATGACGTCAATCAACTTGTTCAGTTGTTTGATTACCTGCTCGATAGTTCTGTCGTCTCCCTTCACCATTATTGTCATCCGGGCTAAGCCCACCTCTTCGGCGGGTCCAACCGAAATGTTGTCTATGTTAAAGCCTCTGCACCTGAAAAGATTCGAGACATTATACAAAACTCCGGGTTTGTGCTCAACGATTGTAGAGATTATGTGATTGTGCTCTTGTGCCATGGCTTACATCCCCGTAACCGTGTCTTTCAGACCCTTACCCGGCGGAACCATCGGAAACACATCATCCTCAGGGCAGATTGGAACATCAATGACCGTGGTCACGTCAGTCTTTAAAGCTTTTTTCATAGCATCAGAGAACTCATTTAATGAGCCAACCCGAACTCCCTCAGCGCCGTAAGCTTGAGCCAGCTTGACAAAATCGGGAACATTTCCCAGTTTCACGGCAGCATATTTTCCCTTATAGAAGAGCCGTTGCCACTGAGCCACCATTCCCAGCATCGAATTGTTAAGCACAACCACTACTACAGGTATATCCTCAGTAACTGAGGTTCCAAGCTCCTGCTCAGTCATTCTGAAGCTTCCATCCCCTGCGATATCCACAACCGGACATGAGGGACATGCTACTTTAGCTCCGATAGCAGCAGGGAAACCAAAGCCCATGGTTCCTAATCCTCCAGAACTGATAAACGTCCTAGGTTTGATTGTCTGGAAGTGGAGCGCAGCCCACATCTGATTCTGTCCCACCTCTGTGGCGATGATAGCGTTTTCTGGAAGTATTTTTCGAAGCTCTTTAAGCAACTTTGGAGCAGATAAGTCACATTTGCCAAAGTCCATCTCGCTTAGAAACTTGTCCTTGACTTCTTTGACCCTGTTGAACCACAACGTGTTCTCTTTCTTCTTTATTTTATGAACTAGCTGCTGCTGAATCAGCTTCAGGGTCGGTTTTGCGTCAGCAACAATCGGCACATCAACGTCAACGTTCTTACCTATCTCCGCAGCATCTATGTCAATGTGTATTATCGTTGCATCTGGACAAAAATCATCCAACGTTCCTGTGCTTCTGTCTTGGAATCTTGTTCCAACCGCCAGTAAGACATCAGCTTCTAAAATCATCTTGTTTGCCAACATGGTCCCATGCATGCCTATGTTTCCCATGGATAATGGATGAGTTTCGGGGAAACAGCTTTTTCCCATGAACGTTGTCGCCACTGGCATCATCAAAAGTTCGGCGATTTGCAACAGTTCAGGGGAAGCATTCGAAAGGATTACTCCTCCTCCTGCTAATATCATGGGGCGCTCTGCGTTGAGGAGCAGTTTAACCGCCTTTTTAACTTGGATTGGATGGGGTTCAGTATTGGGTTTGTAGCCTCGAATGTTTACGTTATATGAAAAGTCCATTTCCGCTTTTCCATTTTGAGTATTCTTCGGAAGGTCAATCAATGCTGGTCCGGGTCTGCCTGTTGTGGCAATATGGAACGTTGTTCTAACTGCCTTAGGAATCTCTGCTGCGCTCTTCACCTGACAATTATACTTCGTGATAGGTGTGCTTATTCCGATTATGTCCGCTTCCTGAAACGCGTCCCGCCCAATCATGTAAGAAGTATTAGCCGAATACGTGTTAACCTGCCCCGTGAGAGCAATAACCGGCGAAGAATCCAAGTATGCATTGGCTAATCCCGTCACAAGGTTTGTGGCTCCGGGACCTGAAGTAGCCATACACACTCCTGCTCGCCCACTTGCTCGGGCGTAGCCGTCTGCTTCGTGGGCTGCGCCTTGTTCATGTCTAGCAAGGATATGTCGTATTCCAGAGTCACATAGAACATCGTGTATGGGTAGTAGGGCTCCTCCTGAGATGCCGAAAATTACTTCTACCTTTTCTCGTTTCAAAGATTCTATGAGAGCTTGTGCTCCAGTCATTTTTGCCATTTTCAAGATTTCTCCTTAACTTTTTTGTTGTTATAGTTGCTCATCAATACGTTCATGCCGCTGAGCATCGCCTCAACGCTTGCTATAACTATGTCCTCGTTGACTCCGATCGCCGTGGACTTTCTATCCCCCTTACTGAGGCTAACAGCTACCTCAGTTACGGCGTTAGTGCCTCCCGTGATCGCTTTAACAGAATAGTTCTCCAGCTGTATCGGCTCAACGATTCCAACAGCCTTCTTTATGGCATTGATCGCAGCGTCTACTGGACCCACTCCCGTAGCCGCTTCAGTAATCATCTTACCGTTGAGGTTCAGCCTCACAGAAGCCGTTGAGGTAACTCTGCTGCCCGTGACAACCGTTATTTCCTCAAGTTTTATTGGACGTCTCACAGGCAAACCCATAACTGCTTCGGCGATTGCCTGCAGGTCAGCGTCAGCAATTCGTTTGCCTTTGTCTCCTATGCTTTTTACTCGTAGAAAAATCTCTTTAACCTGCTCGTCGTTGGGGTCGAGTCCCATTTCATTTAGAGACGCCTTGATTCCGGTTGAACCAGAATGTTTTCCCGTGGCTATTCTTCTTGTGCGCCCAATCAGCTCGGGTGCGAAAGGTTCGTATGTTGATGGATTAGCCAGTATTCCGTGAGTATGCATGCCTGACTCATGGACAAAAGCGTTCTCGCCTACGATTGCCTTGTTTGGTTGCATAGGAAAATCTGTTATCCGCGAAACCAGTCTGGACGTCTCGTAAAGCAACTCAGTTTTTATTGCCAAATTAACTTTGTAGTTCGCCTTGAGGACAACCGCTATCTCCTCTAAGGAAGCGTTCCCAGCTCTCTCGCCTAACCCATTCATGGTTACGTGGGCTTGATTTGCCCCCGACTTCAAAGCAATTATCGTGTTCGCCACTGCTAAACCAAAGTCGTCGTGACAGTGAACGCTCAGAGGCACGTTTTTGAATCTTTTCTTCAGTTCCACATACAGCTCGCTGGTTCTTTCAGGTATCAGAACTCCAACCGTGTCACATGGACATAACCGGTCTGCGCCCGCAGCAACTCCTGCTTTGAACATTTGGGTGAGAAATTCGAGGTCACTTCTGGTTGCGTCTTCGGCTGAAAGCTCAACTGTGAGTCCATGATTCTTGGCGTACTGGGTGGTGTCTGTTGTGATTTTCAGAACTTCTTCTCGGCTCTTCTTCAATTTGTATTGGAGATGCAAATCTGATGAAGGAATAACAAGATGCACTCCCACAGCGCCGGTTTTTAGTACGGCGTCTATGTCTTTTTTTACGCCCCTAGCCATGCTGTAGACTTCTGCCCTGAAGCCTGCATCGGCAATGAGTTTTATCGCTTCCATTTCTCCATCAGAAGCCGCGGCGAAACCAGCCTCCATGGCATCAACCCCAATCCTATCTAGGCTCTCAGCGATTCTAAGTTTCTTTTCGGGAGTTAAGGAAACTCCGGGGGTCTGTTCGCCATCTCTGAGGGTAGTGTCAAAAACTCTTATCTTTTTGGGGAAGCTAGCGGATAAAGCGATCCCCCATTTTGTATCCCTCAAGAACCCAACGATCCCTCACAATTCATTCCTCATTTCACATCAACAACTTAAGACTTGGTATAAAAGTTTTTCTGCGTCGTTCCAATTTCATCGTATTGCATGGATGTTTCGTTGATGCCAGAAAAAATGCCAAAAGTTTTTTGGGAAGTTAACAGCGGTCTCCCTAGAGAAGGACCGGGCGATAACGAGTCAACACGAAAAGCATACCTGGTGCTCAAAGATTTGCCAAAAAATCCGTGCATACTAGACATCGGTTGCGGTCCCGGCATGTAGACAATCGAGCTAGCAAAATTGTTCCGTGGACGGATAGACGCGTTGGATAACCATCAACCGTTTTTAGAAGATTTGAAGAGCAGAGCCAGAAAAGAGGGAGTAGGCGAGAATATTGAAACCGTTGATGGTGACCTGTTCGCTTTAGATTACGAGAATAACAGCTTTGACCTGATCTGGTCTGAAGGAGCCATATACATAATCGGGTTCGAAAAAGGCTTACACGAATGGGGACGCTTGTTGACTGAAAAGGGATAACCTTGTTGTCTCAGAACTCTCTTGGTTAAAACCTGACTTGCCCAAAGAAGTCAAAACATTCATGAAGGAAGGCTATCCGGCTATTAAAACAATAAAAAGAGAACCTAGAAGTTGCCCGAAAAAGTGGGTATCGGATAGTCGGCTTTTTTGTTCTCCCCGAAAAAAGCTGGTGGGACAACTACTACACGTTGATAGAGACAAAACTTCCCTCCATGAACGCTAGATACAGAGCTGATGAAGCCTTGCAGTTTATAGCCTGTGAAGAGTTAGAAATTAAGATGATCCGGAAATATTCGGATTACTACGGTTACGTCTTCTACATCCTACAAATCGAATAATGAGAACGCCATCCCCAGACTCTCTAAAAAATATAGCTTATTCAAGAATGCCAAGAAGCGATAACTCAACTTTTTGTTGTGTCAAAAGACTTAACAGAATCAGTTCTTTATATAATCAGTTAAAGAGGCGTAGAAGTTGAGAAGCGATGCAGTAAAAGTTGGGGTTCAAAGGGCTCCTCACCGTGCCCTATTAAAGGCTCTTGGGCTCACAGACAACGATTTAGCTAAACCGTTCATTGGTGTAGTGAACAGTTTCACAAACATTGTTCCTGGTCACGCTCATCTAAATCAGGTTGCTGCAGCTGTAAAAGCTGGCATAATCAGTGCCGGTGGTGTTCCCTTCGAATTCAACACTATAGGAATTTGCGACGGAATCGCCATGGGTCACAGCGGAATGCGATATTCTTTGCCTTCTCGGGAACTGATTGCCGATTCTGTTGAAGTCATGGTTCAAGCTCACAGATTCGACGGCATAGTTATGATTAGCACCTGCGACAAAATAACTCCCGGAATGCTGATGGCAGCAGCTAGACTTAACATCCCCGCAATAATGGTAACTGGCGGTCCCATGCTTTCAGGCATCTACAAAGGAAAGAAAGTGGGAACAGCTTCAATGTTTGAGGCTATCGGCAAAGTTGCAGCAGGCAAAATGGACGAAAAAGAGTTGAAGTGCTTGGAAGATGTCGCGTGCCCCACTTGTGGGTCATGCAACGGCATGTTCACCGCAAACACAATGGCTTGCGTAACTGAAGCATTAGGTATGTCACTGCCTGGATGTGCTACTCCGGCTGCTGTAAGCGCTGAACGCTTACGAATCGCCAAGGCAACCGGAGAAAGAGTTGTTGAGTTAGTAAATGAAGATTTGAAACCAATAGACGTTTTGTCTTCCGACGCTTTCGAGAATGCTATTATGGTGGATATGGCTTTAGGCGGATCAACCAACACTGTGTTGCATGTTACGGCTATTGCAAATGAAGCAGAAGTTGATTTGCCCTTATCCCTCTTCGACAAGTTGGGTAAACGTGTTCCCCATCTCAGTAGCATGATTCCAAGTGGACCCTACGACATGCAAGACTTGAACGAAGCAGGAGGAATTCCAGCAGTGATGAAAGTGCTAAAGGATTCGCTTCATCTGAACGCTGTCACGGTAACAGGAAAAACCGTCAAAGAAAACATTGAATCTGCTGTGGTTCTCAACCCCGAAGTTATTCGTCCACTGGATAACCCAGTTCATAAGGAAGGCGGCATAGCTGTTTTGAAGGGAAACTTGGCTCCTGATGGAGCCGTGGTTAAAGCTGCGGGCATATCAGCTAATATGATGGTTCATAATGGTCCTGCTAAAACATTCGACTCTGAAGAGGCTGCAATGAAAGCTATACTGAACAAAAAAATTCAGGAAGGAGACGTGGTTGTTATCCGCTATGAAGGTCCGAAAGGGGGACCTGGAATGCGAGAGATGCTTTCTCCCACCGCAACCATAGCAGGCATGGGTTTGAGCGAGTCTGTTGCCCTAATTACTGACGGAAGGTTTTCGGGAGCCACCAGAGGACCCTGCATAGGACACGTATCTCCTGAGGCTGCTGTCGGCGGACCCATAGGCCTGCTGGAAGATGGCGACATGATAGAGATTGATGTTCCGAAAAGAAAAATGAACGTGAAACTAAGCGATGAAGAACTAGCTAAACGGGCAAAGTCTTGGACTGAAAAAGAACCAAACGTCAAGAAGGGATACCTTGTGCGTTATTCTCAGCTTGTTCAACCTGCACACAAAGGAAGTATATTAAAAAAAGCGTAATTACATCCTTTAAGTATTTCCTGTTGTGACTACCGCTTATGTCATTCGATTACGCTGTGGTACCATTTGAGTAGGTACTCTGGTAGAATGCGACCTTTCAGGCTCAGCCTTTCCGTTAACAGAATTGGCAGGCAACTCAACACATAGGCTGCTCTCATATAGAATCTCCGTGGCTTTCCATGTTCAACTGTCTCCTCAAGAAGAATCTTCAAATCAGAATTCCTCTCAAGATTTGTTTCTTTACACCCAACGATCGAGAAAACAGTTCCACCCAAACCCCTAAACCTGTTGCACCAACCAACAACAGGCTTAGTCCTTCCCGAGTAAGAAATCAGAATTTCTAGGTCTCCAGCCCTTGGATGAGGCGTGTTGACGCCACGGGCAATATAAACGTCGTCTCCTAGAAACTTTTTGATGTGAAACAGCCGCACAGCACTCATCTTAGCAACCTCCTCGGCAGTTCCTCTTCCCCCTAAGAACACGTCACTGCGTCTTTCAAGAATATCTAGGACTGCCTTGGTGGCTTCAGAATCAACTGCATTCTCGGTAATCTTCCTCAAAACCGGTGCTTCCTCTGCTATCAGCTCAAGAACCCTCTCCACAGAACTGCCTTCGGATAACGACTCGGTAATCATCTGCAGCAAAAACAAGCTGCCAAGCTCAAAGAGGTCCCCCATTATTCCTGTTTGGCTGTAAGCATCAGGTGATGGTAGTTGTTTTTTTCCCCGACCCTCAACCTCAACTACATGACCGTGCCTCTGAACAATCTTTGCGATTGAAGAGTTAGGATTAGACGTTATCAAACCCATCGTAAACTTGGTGCTACCCGTCGCTTCCAAATATTTTTCCAGCTCTTCAGCGAGGTGCCTAGGATCGTCGGATTCGCCGCTTCCAGAATTGATGAGTAAAACGATTTTTCTGTGTCTCTTTTCAAGATGTGAAGCTGCGTCATACATTCCTCTTCCCGGAAAACCGACATCGTCTCTGGTGATGATCACTTTGGGTTTCTTCATCATTGCTATTTGACTCATGGCTATATTCAAAGAATGAAGGGATCTTCCTGAACCGCCACATACAATACAATCAGCGGCTCTCAAGTCTTCATACAATAGAAACAGGCTCTTCTCTGTCATTTTCAGAAGATTGTCGTTGATTCGTTCGACATATTCTACTCCAGAACTTTTCCGGCTAATCTTCGTTACCATCCATAGAACGATTATGCCCTGAATAGTTACGGTTCCTTAAACCATACAGGGGACGTGAAAGAAAGTTATCGATCATCGTCTAATAACCTTTATCCATGCGGTAACTGGTCTATTCTAAGCCTAAAATTTTTGGTACACCAAACTGAAAACCGTTGATAGGCTATAATTTGGGCTGTTCAAAAAATGTGAAAAAATAAAAAGAGTTTGAAACTATCCGTTAGCGTAAACGTCTAGTAACGGAAACTATTTTTATCAAAAAGGGTTAAATAATTAATACTAATCACTTTTCCAGTTCTTTCAATTGTAGGTGTGTATGTTTTTTCTCTCTCCTATTTCCCTCTTTTTTGATACTGGTAATAGTTGATTGATTGTTAGTGTTTTAGGGTGAGGATTCTTTGAGGCTGGTGGTTGTGGCTTTTGTTACTGGGTTTCCGTCTTTGTAGGAGCACTGGATTCCAAATTTTTGGACGGCTTTTACACATAACGCTGGATCGCATAGAGATGTGCTGAGGTATTTTTCTCCTCCATCAGGAGCTATTGCAACCATTACTCCTTTCTCGATTTCGCTTGCTTTCTTTTGGGCTATATAAAAAATGGCTCCTGAGCTCGGTCCAACAAACAGGCCTTCTTGAAAAGCTAAAAGTCTCGCCGATTCCTCAGCGTCCTTTGGAGAAACCGTGCAGATTTCATTTACCCGTTCGCTTTTCCAGATGGTTGGAACATACTGTGTCTTTAGGTTTTTTAGTCCTTGAATCGCTTTGCCTGCCTCTGACTGGACAGCTATCACCTGGATGTCAGGGTTAAGTTCTTTCAGCCTACCCGATACACCCATCAATGTGCCGCTTGTGCCTAAACCAGCCACGAAATGCGTGATTTTGCCTTGTGTATCTTTCCATATTTCTTCGGCTGTGGTTTCGTAGTGGGCGAGAACATTGGCTTGATTTGCGAACTGGTTTGGTACAAAGTATTTGTTTGGGTTCTGTTTGGCAATCTCGTGGGCCAGATCCTCGGCTCCATCCATTCCCTTTTTTCCTTCGCTGAGGATAACCTTGGCGCCTAATGCTAATAGTATCTGGCGTCTTTCTCGGGTCATGGTGTCGGGCATTACGAGGGCTAGGTCATATCCTTTTACGCGGCAAACTAGGGCGAGTCCGATTCCTGTGTTTCCGCTGGTAGGTTCAATGACAGTCATTCCCTTTTTTAGTTGCCCCTTCTTTTCTGCGCTTTCGATCATGTATTTGGTTATGCGATTTTTGACTGAGCCGCCTGGGTTAAATTTTTCAAGTTTTATGAACATCTCAAGTTTAGGTTTTGGATTTAGGTGGTTCACTCGTACCATTGGCGTGTTTCCAATACATTCGAGGATGTTGTTTGCGATTACCTGTTTCACCGTTTAGTCTTTTGCATATAACGGTGTTATAAAGATTTTGTAGTGCCTTAGACTGCTTTTTTCCCAATAACATATAGTAGCTGAAACCAAAAAATCTAGAGCACAAAAATGTGGAAAAAGTGGAATTTAGCATCGTTGCCGTTTTTAAGTTGGTGGAAACAAGGTTGACTTTTTTTAGGGGTCACGATCCGCTTGATTATTGTGTAAGCAAACATGTTTTAGTGATGTTTAGGGGATGCAACCGCCGCAGTTTACGCAGCCGCCCATGATGCCTTTGCACCCTGTGGTAGTTGTTCCCTAGGCATATCAGTTTTATGTTTGTTTAACTGTTCCTTTAGGCTGAAGGGCTGTTCACTGCGCTTGTATCTTGGCTTACTCATTTTACGTCACCAAATATTAGTTGGTGAACATTCTGGTTAACCCTTTAGGTTGACAATAAAGGATGTTTTGAGGATTTAGTTACACAAAAAGTTACCGTTAACCAGCCAAATGAACATAAATTTTTAAGAAATAACCAGAAGTCACCATAAATGTAACTTAATATCACAAAACAAGGAACAAACGTTACTACACAAACGCATACCGTCCCACCTCTTTTTTGTCACCTGACCTTTCCCTTTCGGTTCTCACGTTAACTGAACAAACTTTCAGCTATCGGTTAATATATAATCACAAAAATTGGAAGAAGACTACTTTTACGTAACATTCTAATACTTCTAGGCGACTCCAATATGAGGTCACAATGTGTTGTGCATCTTCAGACGATTACTCTGTCGACCCAGTTGGGTTGCCTTCTTTTGAAGAAGTTCAGGGCATTGTTGAGTCAGAATTTGATGTAGAAGAAGGTTTTGTTGATCATAATGTCCCAACATTCTATGTACGATGTCGTGAGGACTCGAAGGAAGCCTTCCTGAGGCTTATGAAACGTCTGGACGCTCTGGAGCTTCTCCCACTTCTAAGACAGAGAGATGAAAAAGTTGTTCTCCGAATCTTGCCCAAACCGCCCACAAAGCCCAACCGAAACATAATAAACATTGCACTGTTTTTTGCAACACTGGGAACACTTTTTGTCTCTGGATATTTTCTGTCATCATCGGACATTTTAGGTGCCCTACTATTTACTGGCGCAATTATGGCAATATTGGGTACCCACGAGATGGGACACAAACTACTCGCAGATAAACACGGTGTAGACGCCACATATCCCTATTTCATTCCAGGTCTTCCGTTTCCTTATGGTATTGGCACTTTCGGAGCTCTCATCCGACAGAAAGCTCTTCCCCCAAACAAGGACGCTCTCTTCGACATCGGTTTCACAGGACCGGTAACAGGTTTCATAATTGCAGCAATAGTAACCATCATAGGAATCCAGCTATCTACATACGGTCCCCTAGACCCCGACGCATCGTACATCCCATTGCCGCTTCTGTTCCAGTTCATCGGAATGCTGTTTCCGCCCAGCGGCGCAGGAGAAATAATACAGATGCATCCGGTTGCCGTCGCCGGTTGGGTTGGCATGATAGTAACCATGCTTAATTTGGTTCCCTCAGGTATGTTTGATGGCGGTCACGTCGCCCGAAGCGTACTGGGGGATAGAGCACACCAGATTATTTCCTACGTAGGTATCGCTTTGTTAGCCATCATCGGATGGTGGACAATGGCTATCTTAGCTCTCTTTTTCTCTTCAGTTAAACATCCCGGTCCTTTAGATGATGTGTCTAAGCTCACAACTAGCAGAAAAATGGGTGCCATCGTACTCGTCGCCATCTTCATCCTCTCAGTAGTTCCAATATGATTACCCTTTTTAGGCGCCAATCTAGAAAAATACAACAAAAACGTTGCTTCCAGATAAGATATGCCCTGATTTAACTTATCTTTTGAACTACTTTTTCGGCGAAGAGCCGCAATCCTTTCAAATCAGGAATGTCACCGAAAAACAGCATAAACTGTGTCACGCCCAAATTCATGTACTGTTGTAGTTGTTTGATGCAATCTTCGGGGGTACCAACAAAGTTTGTTCGCATGAACTCTTCTAAACTAACACCTTTAGGCACCCACTGCATAACTCTCTCTTTCAGCTCTTTTCGGTCCTCGCCAATGAATATCTGTCCCGCAGGCCAGCACGACTTCTCAATATCACTAACTTTTCTATCCACTGTTTCACAATGTTTTTCCAAAACCTTCAACTTACGTTTATAATGTTCCAAGGACGGAAGATAACCCCAGTCGTACCTGTCTGCGTGTCTGGCAGTCGCTTTCAACATCAGTTTTTCTCCCCCACCACCTATAACTATGGGCGGATGGGGTTTCTGCACAGGCTTAGGTTCACAAACAGCGTCTCTTATACTGTAATATTTCCCGCTGTAACTCGCTTTTTCTTCGGTCCACATCTTCTTTATGATTTCCACTGCTTCACTCAAACGCTCTACCCTATCCTTCGCTGAAAGAAAAGGAAACCCGTATGCATTGTGCTCGTCCTTCTGAACTCCGGCTCCAATACCTAGTTCTAGCCTTCCATTTGATATGTTGTCGAGGGTTGCAGCCATTTTGGCGAGCAATGCGGGGTTCCTGAAGGAGTTGCATGTTACCATGGTGCCTAGTCGTATTTTTTCGGTTATCGTGGAGATGGCTGAGAGGGTTGTCCAGCACTCAAGAATTGGCATTTTGTTTAGCATCAGGTGATCATCCAGCCAAACCGAATAGTATCCTAGCCGTTCACATTCTAGGACGGCATCTTGGAGGCGATTAAATAACTGTGAGGTTCGTTTTTCATTTCTGAAAACGTAAAAAGGAAGAAACACGCCAAACTTGACTTTATCCAACACTGACCTTACTCCTGTTGAGTTTACATTTCTTTCTGGTCTTTACTGAATGGTTAGCGCCAAAAACTAATATACTTAAGCATTTACGTCATATCATTGGAGCGTGTGGATTCATGAAACTTTGGCCACAAAAGAAATGGAAAAAAATTCTGTTAATCGCGATACTCGTTTTTGTTATAGTTTTTTCCGGCGTTTTAGGTTTTGTTCTCTTCAAAATAAACAGTGATTCCGTCAGCGGAATCGATGTTTTGAATGCTGACGGCTCCGAAACTGCGCTGGTCATTTATCATCAGGGTTTATCGTCCTTCATGAAAGATGTGACTTATGCTTTTGCGGATGGACTTGTAGAAAATGGATGGAGAGTAGAGATTACAACTGCGAGTTCTCAAGCTTCAACAGACCTGTCTGAATATTCCCTTCTGGTTTTGGGGTCGCCAGTATATGCAGGTAATCCAAGTCCAACTATCAAGCGACACATTGAAAGAATAGGTGATCTGCAAGGAATTGACACTGTATTACTGGTCACTTCGGGAGGCAGTGATGGAGGTACAGAAGCATCAATGCAACAAACTGTCGAAGAACACAATGGTACAATCGAAACGGTTCTGTCTTTGTTCACTAGTGCTCCGAATGAAGGCGATGGTGACCCGTTGGATATTGCCGAGCAGGCTGGAAGAAAAATCTTCCCTTGAAACCGCAAACAGGTCTAGTCACAAAACAAGCAATCTGATATTAAGATGGCTTTGCTTTACACGACGGCAACGTACACTTTCTTCTTATCCAACTTGGTTTCATGCCAATCAGCGTTGACTTCAATCTGCTCCCCGTGAACGTGAACCTTTTTGGCGCGAACAAGCTCCTGCATCTCAGCAATGTAAGGCTTCAGCAGCTCAATATTCTTCGGGTCCAGTTCAGCAACGTGAACCGCCTCAACAATGTCCGTGGGCGAGAATCCCAGCTCTTTCCTGAGCGCTTGAACTCGGCGAGCTAGATCCCGCATAATGCCTTCTCCTTCAAGAGCATCGTCACGGATTTTGTCAAGCAAAACCTGTATTTCACCCTCAGAAGCCACTGCCCATCTCTCAGAGTCAACCTCAGGAAGCTCATCCGCATACTCAACCGCCTTTATGTTCCCAAGTTCAAGAAACAGCGCTTCCAGTTTCTTAATGGCATCCTGAGCCTTTTTGGGTGCAACAACAACTGCTTTCGCTAAAGGCCATCGCCGTTTCAGTTGAGAGTCCTGTCGGGCAGAATAAACGATAGGAAGGCTCGTTAGTAATATCCCGAATTCTTCTTCTAAGACAGAATCTTTCAGGTCTGTGTCTGGTGTGGGCCAGCTTTCCAGATTCACTGTTTCCGGAAGAGTATCATCCAGTTCCTTGTAGACTGTCTGGTACAGGGCTTCACTCAGAAACGGTGTAGCAGGGTTAAAGAGGAGAACCAACGTTTTTAGGACATACCAGAGGGTCGAGTAGACTGCTAGTCTGCGGTTCAGTGTTTCTGGGTCGTCGCTCCACAGGTCTTTTCTGATCATTGGGACATACTCGCGGCTCAAAATGTTGACAACAAAGTCCTCTAGTTTGGATAAAGCAAAATTGAATTCGCATTCTTCGGCTCTTTTAGTGAACTCCCTTACTAGACCCTGCAGTTTTGATAGCAGCCACCTGTCGGGGGCGTTCAGAACATTCTCTTTTTTGAACCATTGAAGTGTGTGCTTTTTTGGGTCAAAGTTGTCGTATTCGGCGTTTTGCATGAAAAATTTGTGAAGATGATAAAGAGTGCTGAGAACCTGATATGGCCGTCCCTTCAGTTCGTTGGGGTCAAAGTTCATGGAGTCGATTGGTGAGCATTTCCACAGGAAGTAGAAACGGGAGATGTCTGCTGAGCGTTCCTGCAACAGCTTGTTGATTTCCAGCACGTTTCCGAGGCTCTTGCTCATCTTTCTGCCTTTTGCGTCCAAAACAAAGCCCTGAAACAGAAATTCCTCGTAGGGCGCTTCCGGTTTGCCTGTTAATATGACATGCTCAATGAGAAGCGAGTTTCCCCAGCCTCGAGTCTGATCAACAGCTTCGGTTAAGAAGTTTGTTGGAACTAGCTTGCTGAATTCTTCGTCTGTGAATCTTGCGTAGGGTGAGGCGCCGCTGTTGTGCCAGACATCCAAAACAAAGTGTTCCCTGATCATTCTGCCACTGCATTTGTCGCATTTCAGTATCACGCGGTCTATCCACGGTTTATGAAGTTCAAAGTCTTTGCCGGGCAGCTCCAAAGCTTTCTCAACCAGCTCTTTTTTGCTGGCCACTAACGTTTTTGCTCCGCATTCTTCGCAAACCCAGATGGGTAAGGGTGAGCCCCAGATTCTGTCTCTGGAGATGCACCATCGTTTTCCTTCTTTCAGGAATGCAAGGAACCTGTTCTTGGGGCTGTCATAGAAGTATTTTACTTTCTGTGCGGCTTCCATAACCTTGTCGTTTATTTTGTTTAACCAGATGAAGTATTCTCTACGAGCCATCCACACCAGCTTGTGGTGGGACCGCCAGCACGTCGGATACTCATGCTTGACCTTGCTTATTTTAAGTAATAGTCCCCTGCTTTTGAGCTCTTCTACAACCATTTTGTCCGTTTTTCTGACAAAGAATCCCGCAAATTTGCCCGCCTCCTCCGTGAACATTGCCTGCTCATCGAAAGGGGCAAACATGGGTAGCTTGCGTTTCTGGGATGCTGAAAAGTCGTCTTCTCCGTTTGCCGGGGCAAGATGGACTATGCCTGTAGCTGTGGTAACGTCCACGAAATCTTCTGCTACTACTGTGTGAATTAGGGGAACTTGGTCAAGTTCTGCCTGTTTGGGAATCAGATCCTTGAATGGATACTCATATTTTGTGCCCACTAAGTCTTTGCCCTTCATGGTCTTGAGCACTTTGTATTTTTCTATTTCTAGTTCTTCCATGATCGGTTCGACGCGTGCTCTCGCCAGAATCCACACTTCATTGCCTACTTTGACTCTTGCGTATTCCTCTTTTGGGTTAACGCCTATGATCAAGTCTGTAATTAGGGTGAATGGCATTGTAGTCCAGATAACAAAGTACTCGTTTTCTGTTCCGTTTACTCGGAACTTGAAGTGCATTGAGGGGTCTTCAACTTCTTTGTATCCGAGTCCCACTTCGGCGTTGCTAAGCGAAGTTTGACAGTGGGGACAGTAGGCAACGACATAGTATCCTTCGCCGAGAAGGTTCTGTTCCCATGCCCGTTTGAGGTATTGCCACTCCCGCTCGATGTACTTGTCCTGGTGGGTGTAGTATGCTTTGTCGTGGTCTATGAACAGGCCCAGATTCTTGTCAGCCTCAACCCATTCGCGGTGATACTTCATTATGTTTTTTTTGCATTCTTCAACGAAGCGTTCTTCGCCTACCCGCGCTATCAGTTCTTTTTTGTTTTTTGCGCCAAGAGTCTTCTCTACTTCCAGCTCAACGGGTAAGCCTTGGGTGTCCCAGCCTGCCCAGAATGAAACATAAAAATTTTGCATTGTTTTCAGGCGATAATGAAAATCCTTTATGACTCTGCCTCGGGCATGACCAACATGTGGAATACCATTTAATGTTGGGGGACCCTCAACGTAACCTAACAGTTTCTTGTTATTTTTTTTGCGAATTTCCGCAAGTTTTTTGAGGGTTTGATTTTTTTCCCAAAATGCACGAACTTCACGTTCAAGCTCGAGCGGACGATATTTTTGGGTCAACAAAAGTTTAGAATTAGCATTGAATTTCGCGGTCACCGCTCATCCACGACACCAAATTAAACCCTTCATAATCAACCACAAATATAAGCTTTAATCACGGTCTAGCAGGTGCTCTATCCTACAGTCTTTTTGTTGCGTGGAAAAAACAGAAAAAACACTGTTTTCAACAATGAACCTCTATTAGGCTCCTAATATGCTTGTTTTTACTTGTACCAGTTTAGGCTTTCTTCTATGTATAGGATGAAGCTGTTGAAGAATTCTTTTACGTCCTCAGTTAAGCTTGTTTGAGTAATGAGCGCTCTTGCCTGTTTTGCATGTTTTTTTGATGTTTGTTTTGCGGCGTCTAATCCTCCGCTTTCCCTAAGCAATTTTCTGGCTAGGTCTTTTTCTCCGAAGCTTAGGAATTGCTTGCCGAGAAGGCATTTCAGAGCCTCAGACGTCTTTGGGTCTTTTGAGTTTAGGGCATAAATTACGTGGAGGGGCTTCTTGTTTTTGGAGATGTCTAAGCATGATGATCTGCCATACTCTTCTTTCGGAGCAAAACTGTCTATGATGTCGTCTTGGATGTCGAAAGAGTAGCCCATGTTTTCGGCTGCTTCCCCCAACAGTGACAGGTCCGCTTTTGGGGCATCGCCTAAGATTGCACCTGTAAGTATTGTAACTTTGAAGAGTGAAGTGGCTCTTTTGCCTGCCATAATATGCCATTCGTTAACGGATACATCCTTTTGTTCAAACAGCAGGTCGAGGATTTGGCTCTCGTTAACTGCACGGTAGCCCTCAGAGGTGAGACGCACTATTCTGTTAATCGTCTCTTCTGGGAAACCAGAATCCATTATGGCGCGGACAGCCAAGGCATATGCGATGTTTCCGGCGAAGACTGCGGCTCCGTCTCCGAACCTGTTGTCGTATGGGCGGTAGCTGTTCACGAATTTCTTGTGCAATGTGCTTCCGCCTCTTCTTTGAGCGTCCATGTCAACCATGTCGTCGTGAACCAATATAGCGTGACGATAAAGCTCGACTCCGACACAGACTTTCAAGATTTTTTCGTCAACCTTTCCGGTGTAGCCCTTGTATGTTAGGAGCGTGCTGCATGAAGCCAACCGTTTGCCTTTCCTGAGCACAAACTCTTCAATATCAGAGTAAACCTTCTCTATGAATGGATGGTAATCTCCTGCCTCTTTTACAGCTTCATCTAGAAACGTTCTGAGGCGCTCTTCAATCACTGCGCCATACTTGTCTAATGTTTTTTCCCAGCTCATTGTACTTCCAACCAAAGTTTGGTTATTACAGAAGCTTGTCGGCGTTTTCTAAAAACTTTTTCCCATGATGTATTCCTGCGTTAATTTGAAGGAGTTAAGGCACGTGTCAGGAAACAGAGTCACCACTGTTGAGCCCTTGTTTTCTTTTGCTATCTTTCTTGCGGCAAAGTAGTTGAGTCCCGACGATGTCCCAACAAGGTAACCTTTTCTCCACAGATACTCCGTAGCCTCAAAAGCATCCGCATCGCCTACTTTCATCCAACCATCAATTACATCTCTATTTTTTCTAACTATCGCAGGCTCCAACGATTCACTAAAGTTTCGCAGTCCTTGAATATGATGATCCTCTTGAGGCTGAACTGCCACACTTTCAATTTCAGGATTCTCTGCCTTCAAGTAACGTGTGATGCCCACCATCGTCCCTCCGGTGCCGACGCCCAAAACAATGTTTGTCACCTCTTTTTCGGTCTGGTGCCAAATTTCTGGTCCTGTTCCTTCAATGTGTGCCCTAAAGTTATTCTGGTTGCTGTACTGGTCCAGCCATATCATGTTCGGATCATCCAAAAACAAGTCCTTGACCTTCGCAATAGCCCCATCCCTCTCGTTTCTTAGTGGACAGTAGCCGTCTGGGGTCTTTTCAACAGCTGTTCCAGTCTCGCTGATTCTTTTGAAGGTTTTTTCGCCGACAACGCTGGGTATCACAATCAATGTTTTAAGACCCAGAACCTTTCCGGCTCGTCCGTAGGCGATTCCAAGGTTTCCAGAAGAAGCCTCAACAAAAGTGGCATTCTCAGATTTTACTAGTCCCTGCTTTATTGCAGCCTCCAGCATGTAAACAGCTGGGCGATCCTTGACCGAGTGGCTCAACGGGTTGTAGTATTCGAGTTTTGCGTAAATGGAGCTGCCATTGACGGTGTCGATGTGCACTAATGGAGTTTTTCCGATTTTCTGCTTGAGAAGCCTTATCTTTTCTAGATAAAAATTAGAGGAGGTATCCTCGGAAATTACGGACGAGTTTTGTGCTTGAACAAAAACGTTCACCAGCCATCCAAATTCCTCACAACACTGTTATAGAATAACCGCAGCATGAAACACACAATATAAACATTCCGATTTTAGGTTCTGGTAACTCTTCGGGTGATGAAATAAAGTGTTAACTGTCGGGTGATAGAACCTCACAAAGAGTATCTAATGGTAATGTTTTTGGTAAAATCTTAGTCCATAAGCATAAAACATAAAACTACACCTTGATGATTTAATAATTAGGGGTATTAAGTTGCTGTTTGATGAAAATTTTGCAAAGTTAAATGAAAAACTTTTACTCAATAATCTTCATCTAGAAAATAAAGGAGATACACTTGTTCTCCGTGAGAATGTGAAATATGCTTTCAGTAATTTACCTCTTTTAAAAGATGAACTCAAAAAGGTTTACAAATTGAGGTTCAATTGGGATGAAATGTATTGGTTTATCGGAAACGAGGGAATAAGAAAACTATCTGAAAGAGTGTTAAAAGTAGAACCATCTATGTCTGAAACAGAATTAAAAGCTAAATTGGATAATTTCATTAATCAAATAGAACATGATGGGTTAAAAGAATGTATGAAGAAAATTCTTAGCGAGAATCAATTTTTTTATGAATCGCCCGCAGCAAAATATTATCACCACGCCTATAAACACGGATTGTTAGAACATTCGGTTCAAGTTATTGAGTTATCTTTTAGCATGATAGATACTTTTGATGATGGTATTATTATAAATAATGACCTGATAATTGCTGGCTCAATACTCCATGATATAGGTAAGATTAATTGTTACAAATTGGTTGAAGGTGGAATTGGTGTTTGTCCTACCCTTTCAGAACAAGATCATATAATAAATGGAGTTAAATTGGTTTCTCAATACATTCAATGCAATCAACTTGATGAGTTATTACATATTCTCGCTAGTCATCATAAAGAGAAAGAATATGGGTCTCCAGTAGAGCCACTATCAAATGAAGCATGGATAATCAACGTAGCAGATGGGCTTTCATCAAAAATCATGGGATAGAATGTAAACATTCAAAAATCTTGGAACGATAAAGTCTTCGGTTGCTTGAGGTGTTTCCTTTAGGTGATACCTTTCGGTTGCTAGATAACCCAGTAAAAAATCGGTTGACAATACACACAAACGCTAATAATAATTAAAGACATATTTGGTTTGGAAACTAACTGAGGGTTAAGAGTGTATCAATCCGTCTTTATTTCACATAGCAAAGACGACCCCCATTTAGATTTTTTTCATAAAGTTTTTTCTGGTCTCAACACCAGCGCATCATGGATGGAATATGAGGATATTAATCCCCCTGCATGTCAATTCATCAAAAATAAATTAAACAATAGCAATGCCCTTTTTGTTTTACTAAGTCAACCATTGCTTGATTTGACAAAAAAACACACCGCAAACTGGGTTAGTTTTGAAATAGGTTTAGCTGCAAATTATCGTAGTCCATATTTAATACAGAAAATAAGCCAAGACCATCTTGATGTTTACGTATTTGAGCCTCAAGGTGAAGGGATCGATTTTGCAGTACCTTACTGTACCTATTATATGCTTTATGACAAATCGGTTGACCAACTAAAATTTCTGAAAGAACTCATACAAAATGCTCCTAATCACAATAAGGGCATATTAGTAAAATGCCCCTACAAAGACTGCCAAATTGAATTTAAAATTCTAAATAAAATAGAAAAATTTGTTTGCCCTACTTGTAGAAAAGAAGTGGTAACAACCAACTTTACATAATCATAGCCCTGATTGTAGTAGTCGCCGTGTTAGGCGGCGCAATACTCAGATCACACAAAAACAAGTAATAACAGGTTCTGTTAACTCTTAATTACATTGGCTGATTTGGTATGGGTGTTAACCAACGGCACAAAGATGTAATGATTAAGGATTTTATGTTATATCTTCAGGTAGCCTTTTCTTCTAAGCCAGTCTGCTTGATTTCTCTTGTATCGCCAGATAATGTCGCCCCGCGTGTCTGATTGGAAATCCCAAGGAGAGACCAAAACTATGTCTCCTACCTTTATCCACATTCTTCGCTTCATTTTGCCGCGTATCCTGCAGAGGCGCTCCTTGCCGTCTTGGCAAGTTACCCTAAGTCTGTCGAATCCAAGCATTGTCTTGGCTATGCCTATTATGTCGTTACCTTCCGGCATTTTAAGAGCATTGTAATCTTCGCGCTTGGCTTTTCTCTTGCCCACGAGATATACCGCCTCTACATCCTTTTTCCATAGATGGTTGCATAACTTAAATACGTTAGTCTTCCTTCCCAAAATCTCATCCAAGCTTGAAGGTTCTGTCAAGTCTTCGGTTGATGGGATACCTTGTCAAAAATCGGTTGATAAAAAAAGGGGGGGTTAGCTCTCTTTAGGGAGAGCTTGGATGCGTTTTACATCTGAATCTCTGATTTTGAATTGGATATGTGAGAAAGTTTTAGTTGCTTTGTTTTCAAATACTGAAACAAAGGTTAAGTACCAATTCGCGGAATCTCTCCTTTTCAACACTTCAATAGGAACACAAAAGGAAAATTCTAAGGGGTTTTCGCCCCTTTCTATATCATTTATAATTAGGTGCGAAAATTCCTTCACCGTTTTGTTCCAGTAAATTTTTGTATAATATCCTTTGGTTCTTATTTCGCCCAACACTTTTTCAATTTTGAGCCTTATAGGCATATAGTTACAAACATTAACAGTAACGCACACGGTTGCTCCTACATCGTCTAAATCCTGTATTATAGCCGCTATAACCTTTGGTTTGTCGCTAATTTTCATCCGAAATTCTAATTGCTTAGTTATCCAACCACTAGCTTTTCTTGAAAAATATCCAATACCATACTTCGCCAATTTATCAAACACCCACCCTTGAAACATCACCAAAAAACTCAGAGTCACATCTTCAGCCACAATCACACACCTATACTAAATAATGAAATCAGCAGTATTAATTATTTAACAAAAAATAAGAGTGTAATTTATTGAGTTGCCCTAGTAGCATTTTGGATTAGAGTTATCCACTTATTTTTTCCTTCTACTTTTATTCCACATGCTTCTGCGGGTGTTTTTCCGTTTAGTCCTTCGTGTTCTCTTATGTAGTTGTGGTAGATTTGGTAGCCTTTGAGTATTGGTGTGTCTTTTCGTTTGAGTCCTCTCATGGTTTTTTCTCGTTGTCTGATTTCTCCGTTTAGTCTTTCCATTTTGTTGTTATTGTGGTCTCCTTTGAGTTTGATGTGGCGTATGTGTTTTGTTCGTGGGTTTTTCATAGTCCAAAATTCTTTCTTGTATGCGTCATTGTATGCGGGAAGTCCGTCTGTTATAATTGTCATAGGCTTTTTTCCAGTAACTTTCTTGGCTAGTTGGAAGATTTTTCTAGCGTCATGCTTGAATTTTGTTTCTGCAACTTCTTGAGCAATCCAGAACCTTGTTTCATCATCCATTATTGCGAAAACATATTTCATGTCGCCTTTGAATTTCATCCATAGCTCATCAGCTCTCCAAGTGTCAGAAACGTTTGGTGTAATCTTTTCTAGGTATGTTTCCATCAATCCGATATATTTCTTAATCCATTTGTAGATTGCCACATGGCTAACTTTTACTCCTTGAAGTGTCAGAAACTTCTGAACATTTCTCAGTGATTCTCCAGTGAAATACAGTTGCATGGCTGAGGTAATGACTTGTGGGGAAGCTTTCATTTTCTCGAATCCAATGTTTACTGAAAATCGTTTGCCACAAGTTTTGCACATGTATCTTTGAATGGTTCCATAGTTGTTGTGGCGTTTAGCGTTTTTGACTATCTGATTTGAGCCACAAAATACACATGATAGACTGTTAAGAGGTTTAATTACCAAGTTTTCGCTAACTTGTGTTCTTATTTTAAGGCTGAACTCTACAGCCCACGAATGCTTACATTTTAATCCTCTAAACTTATGATCTAGGCACTCACAAATCCATTCTGCATCTACTTTAGAAACGGTGTAATTGCCGTTTCCGTTTTGAGAAAGAACCTGATAAGAAAGAGCATTAACTCTTTGTATGTGATTCTTGTGCTTGTTAACGATTTCTAATCCTCTTTCTTCACGAAGTTTTTCAAGTTCTTGAAGGTTCAACATTTCATTCACCGTTTGTTATTAATGGTTGTTAATAACTATTAATGGATATTAATAGAAAAGTATATAAAGGTTTCCATTAACAGTTATTAATGGTTGTTAACATGCCCAAGAAACTTATACTCGATGTGGACGAAGAGACATGGAAAAAAGTCCTAAAGCATAAGATAGACTATGGTTTAAAGAACAACAACGAGACGGTAGTGAAACTTATAAAGCGAGGGCTGAAAAAGGTATGATTGGGTAACTTCTTATGCCTAAAACACCCACATCTTATAGGATAGCTCAATATTACCAATGGGATAAACAGAACTCACTTGAATTATCACCACCGTTTCAGAGAAAACCCGTTTGGTCGCTTAGAAATAAATGCTACTTAATAGACACCATTCTGAATAATTTTCCAATACCTGAAGTCTACATACAAGTAATTACTGATTATAAAGGAAATACAAAATATACCGTCGTGGACGGTCAACAAAGAATACGAGCTATTTTAGAATTTATTGATGGCGAGTATAATTTACTAGAAGATGAATGTCCAACATTTGCAGAAAAATATTTTAAAGATTTACCAGATGGCGTTAAACAAGAGTTTTGGAACTATCCACTAGTTACTAGAGAATTAGAGACTAATAGCTTAGAGGAAGTTAGGAACGTATTTCGTAGATTGAATAAGTATGTAGTGCCTTTAAACCCTCAGGAATTGAGAAACGCCATTTATGGAGGTCATCTACTCAAGTTAGTTAATGCAATTGCAGATACTGACGATTTTTGGTCTGAGAATAAAATAGTAACCCCTAATGACATAAAAAGAATGAATGATGCTGAGTACATAAGTGAACTTTTTCTAGGAATGATGGAAGGACTCCAACAGAAAAACCAGAGCAGTATTGATAACTTTTTCAAAAAGCATGATCAGAAGTTTTCAGATAGAGAATCTCGACTAAAAGAGTTTAAGGCTACTAAAAGAAAAATCGATGGGATTTTTAACCATGATTTGATTAAGACCCGATGGCGAGGAAAAGCAGATTTTTACTCTTTCTTTTTAGCCATATATGAACTATCAAAAACATACTATTTCCCAGAAGAAAGATCTGATGAAATAAACGTGTGTCTAACGAAATTTGGTTCTGAAGTAGATAAACATGTAAAACAATCTGAAAAAACATCAGATAATCCTCTAGTGCGAGAGTATGTTGAAAATGTAGAAAAAAGAACTACTCACAAAGCTACAAGACAAAAAAGATATGAAATTGTTAGGGAACTGCTGATTCCTTTTCTAATCGCAAAGGATAAGCGAAGAGATTTTAATGATGAAGAAAGAAGAATAGCATGGAATAACTCCGATAAGAAATGCGCTATATGTGGTAAAAAAGTAGATTGGGACGAATACGAATTAGACCACATAAAACCATTTTCAAAAGGCGGTAAAACTTCACTTGAAAACTCTCAAATCACTCATAAGTCGTGTAATGCAAAGAAATCCAACAAAACAACATAGAGACTCTTCGTAAAACATTGACGGCATGTGAATAGTCTAACACTTAAAAGTTTAACATTGAAGAAGTTGGATCTACAATATAGATTGAGACCCCATAAGGCGTAAATGGTTTAAGAAGTGTATTTATATTACCTACTAGTTAGGTACATTTAAGGATATTTTGGAGGATGAATCTGAAAATGGTACCCAATGAGAGCGAATTATTGGGAAGTATTGAGAAAGACAACAATTGGCTTAATGTAAATCAGGATGAACTCCAGAAATATAAAGGTAAAACAATTGCCGTCAAAGATGAAAAAATCATAGTTTTAAGTGATACAATAGAAGAAGTCATCATTGAACTTGAAAAAATGGATGAAAACCCTGCTTTCGTGCTGATTGAAACAATTCCTTCAAAAGACGTAGCATTCATTCTGTAAGTCGGTCAAGCTTTTGCCAAAAATTTCTTGCAATTGCACGAAATTTTTTGAAGGCAGGTATTTTCCATTTGTTTCCTTCGTTGCTCGTTCTCCTCGTCTATATGGAAAGGTCAAGGCTCTAATTGATACTGGTAGCCCATTTACCGTATTATCTCCTATGGATGCTTTGAGGTTCAAATTACCAATTAGAACCATGCACAAAGGACGAAGCATAAAATTGGCGAGTTTCAAATTCTTTAAATTTTCGCTGAATAATATGACCTTTTCTTTCAAAACACAATGTCCATCAAATGTAAGCTATAATGTTCCTGATTTTGGCGTTTTAGTCCCAACCAAAAAAGGATTGATGAAAGACCAGAACGTGATGGCTATACCTAGCATTATTGGAAATAATTTTCTGGAAGAAAATGGATTAAGTTTGTTTTTCGATCCAAAAAACAAAAATTGTTATTTGGAATTTTGAGTCTCCGAAGATAATCTATGAATCAAATAACTTAACAGAACATTCGTGAGCTTCTATCACCCGACAGTTAACATGTTATTCCATCACCCGTAGAGTTACCAGAACCCGATTTTAGGTTCTGTTAACTCTTAAGCACATTGACAACTTTTGAAAGACTGTTAACCATCGGCACATCAGAACATTACGAAGAGTCTCTATATAACGCAAATTCTGTAAAGTCTTCAGTTGCTTGACCTTTTCCAAGTGTCTGTCAAAAATCGGTTGCTAGCATCTACGAAGAGTCTTAATAGGCAGAGATATATTACTCACGGAGCAAATCTTATAATTCAAAAATTGAAAATATCTTGTCTATGAAACGCTCATATGCCCAAATTGTGGAGCAGACTTATGGCTGACAAAGAAGGAGGAAAAACAAACATGAGGACAAACACTTTTCTTGTTTTCAGAAATGGGAAACTCATTACTGCCCTTACTACTACAATGGATAATTATAATGACGCTGTTGAATGTGACCGCTACGTTAAGAATCCTAAGAATGCCGAGAAACAGGTTGAGGAATGGCTTAAGCCGAAAACATGACTGCTTATATTCGTGGATGGAGCCAGATGGAGGGGGTTCTGTTACCTCTTCGGTTGCTTTGCAGAGGTGTTACCTTTCGGTTGATATAAAAAATCGGTTGATAAACCTTATAATGTCATGCATATAGTAAGTTTAACTGAGGGGGAAAAATGTCACTTCTTAAAAAATGGTCAGCCTTTAACAAAACTAATGTTTCTCGGGAGACTGATAGTTTTGGTGTCTATGAATTGGGAAACGTACATGGTGTAATATACATAGGGGAAGGTCATGTGCGTTCTCGACTATTAGCTCACTTCCGAGACGGTAACGACCCTATTGTCGGTGCTTCTCTCTATCGAGTAGAACATACTAGTGGAAAAGCCAGAGCAGTACAAAGACAAAATGCAGAGTTAGAAACATACAAAAGAATATATGGAAAATATCCACGATTTAACCAACGGAAAGGTTAACCCTTTCCTCTTTTTACACACCTTTAGTTCATTAGACTCAATCTTTCCATGACAAATAACTTAGTAGAATCCCATTACCAAAAAGCATAAATTTCTATGACACCAACTTGCTATCGATTCAGTATGAACGAATCAGAATTAAAATCTGCAATTGAAGTAAAAATTGATACGTCTAACTATTCAATTTGGACAATCGGAATAACCGATGACCCAAAACGACGTAGAGATGAACATTAAGCTGAAGGGGAAAATGTAGAATATTGGAGTGATTGGAAAGCTGATACTGAAACTATTGCACGAAATGTCGAAGCATACTTCATAAACAAAGGTATGAAGGGTGGCACACGCGGTGGCAAAAACCCAACATACGTTTACGTTTTCTAGCTCTGTTAATGCTGCCTATTAATCCGATTCACGATTTCCAAGTTTACTTCATATTTACTCAAATTGACATATGGGTCAAATAACTTAACAGAGGGTTCTGTCAAGTCTTCGGTTGACGGCGTCTCCCAGAACCACTGTCAAAAATCGGTTGATAACAATCCACGAAGAGTCTCTATGTAACTTTGTTTGATTTTTTTGATGAATTTAAATGTGAAAACACACTCAATTGTAGATATGAGCAAAAAATCGTTTCTTGGTGTTCTTGGTATTTTTGTCTTAGGAATAATTATTGGATACGTTATTTACCAGTTCTTTTCAGTGGGTTGGGAACCGTTTTTTCGGATTATAATCCCAATCTTTACAGGTATAACTTTTTTTGCTGTAGCAACATTGGTGGTTAGATTCGTGCCTATTATCATTAATTCTCGAAATAAAAAAGAGGAAAAAAGATTATGGCGAGACAAGCTTATTCTGGACGATATTCGTAATTGGGAGAGTAAAACAACTTTTGCTAATATAATATATAATTTCATAGAGGTTGTGCCTATTAGTCATATAGACCCCACAAGCTTGCCATATTTTGATAAGGACTGTCGGGTCTTGAAAAAATATGAATTACTCACTCTTTGGGAGAAGGGAAAAATCATCTCCGATGATTTTAAAAATGATGGCAATACAGCACTTAATATTTTTCACAAAATAATTGACAAGAGGTTAAAACAAACACAATTAAAAAGAGTGCTGAAAATGGCAGTAAAATTAACAGAACCCTTCTACTCTCTACCTCATATTCGTAAACTTATCATTGATGAGATTAATGGCGAACATACAGAAATTACAGTTAATGAACACAACGATTACTTGTGTCGTGGTGATACTACATTTGCAAAAGGGTCAGAAAACGAAAGGAACAATCTTAAGAAGATTATTGAAGCTTTGATACGAGACAAGGATGTAAAACAATATATAGAAACGTATCAACAAGCTAAAAGTAAATTGGATGGGAGATTTCCCTTTTTAGATTTTAGAATTAAACTCGAAAAATTTTTTAACGATTTTGATTGGGATAAAAAATTCAAACGTTAATTATTCAAATTAGCCACTTCTACTTGCATTTTGGATAAGAGTTTTCCACTTGTTTTTTCCTTCAACTTTGATTCCACATACTTCTGCTGGCGTTTTTCCGTTTAGTCCTTCATGTTCTCTTATGTAATTGTGAAAGATTTGGTAGCCCTTCAGTAAGGTAGTGAACGTTTCAGTTGTGTGTGTTTTCTGTTTTCTTTTTGTGTCGTCGGTCCAGTTCTTCAAATATGCTGTTGAGGTTGTAGCCTTTTTGGGCGAAAGATACTAAGATGTGGAAGATCACGTCAGATGCTTCATGTGTGACTTCTTTGGGATTATCCGCTTTTACTGCAAGAATAAGCTCCACTGCCTCTTCTCCTATCTTCTGAAGAACAGTGTCCTCTCCTTTAGAGGTTAAACGAGAAACATAGGACTTTTCGCTAGGATTTCGAATCCGCTCTTTTATGACTTCAAAAAGTCTCTCAATCATCTTTGCATCAACCCCCACATCTTCTTCTGGTTTCAGCGACTTGTAGAAGCACGTTTCTTCGCCAGTATGACAAACTGCGCCTATCTGCTGAACCTTGAAAAGAATCGCGTCGTCGTCACAGTCCAAAATCGCATTCTGCACTAGCGAATAATGTTTGGATTCTTCGCCTTTCATCCAAATTCTGCCCTTGGTTCTGCTCCAGAAATGCATCCTGCCACTTGCCAAAGTCAAACGCAAAGCCTCCTCATTCATGTAGGCATGCATTAACACCCTATTGTTTGACGCGTCCTGAACAACAACGGGAACAAAACCGTTACCCTTCCCAAAATTCACTTTTTCTATGAAAGCTTTAATCTCGTTTTCATCAAGTTTTAGCACCAAACTTTTCATCCTCCGTTAGACTAGACGCACGGGCACTCCTTTCTCTGTAAGGTACCTCTTAACTTCTCCCACAGAATACTGAGCCCGATGAAAAATAGAAGCAGCTAAGGCAGCATCAGCATCTCCAGCCGTCAAAACCTCGTAGATGTGCTCAAGATTTCCCGCGCCTCCACTAGCAATTATCGGTAAATTAGTTGCCTTACTCATAGCACGCGTTAATTCTATGTCATAACCGTCCTGTATTCCATCACAGTCCATGCTAGTCGGCAACAGCTCCCCTGCACCCAACTTTTTCACTGTCCTAGCCCATACTATGGCATCTATTCCCGTGGGCTCCCTTCCGCCCATAAGGTAAACTTCCCACCAACACTTCCCCTTTGAGGTGTCTACAACCGTTTTATCAGACAATTCACTGTCCACGTAAACTCGTTTGGCGTCTATGGCAACAACTATGCATTGGCTACCAAAAACTGCAGCAGACTCCTCCACAAGTTTGGGATTATTCACCGCCGCAGTGTTCACGGAAACCTTGTCTGCCCCACTAGAGAGGGCATTCTGTATGTCAGTGATGTTTCTGATGCCTCCGCCCACAGTGAAAGGAATAGAAATCATGTCCGCGGTTCGTTTCACAACCTCTAACGTCGTGTCCCTCTTCTCGTGGGAGGCAGTTATGTCTAGGAAAACAATCTCATCTGCGCCCTGTTCTTCATAGTCTGCAGCAAGCTCCACAGGGTCGCCTTCAATTCTCAGGTTCACGAATTGTACGCCCTTTACAACCTTTCCATCCTTGACGTCCAGGCAGGGCACTATTCTTTTAGTTAACATTCTTTACAGTCTCCAAAGCTTCTTTAAGAGTAAACTTTTTCTCATAAATGGCGGTGCCAACCACCACACCCTCCACACCAGTCTTGGTTAACGCGACCAAATCCTCAAGTTTGGCTACGCCGCCAGATGCTATAACCGGAACCTTCACTGTTTCTACAAGCTTCACAGTTTTTTCTATTTGTGGTCCCTTCAAGGTTCCATCCACGCTTATGGGTGTAAAGATTAAGGCGCCAACATCCATGCCTTCGAAAGATTTGGCAAGGTCCAGATAATCTATTGCAGACTTGTTTTTCCAGCCATGAACCGCCACTTTGCCCTCTTTCTCATCTATGGCTACGGCAACGCTCTCAGACCCATGACAACGAACCGCCTCCTTGACCAAACCGGGATTTTTGACTGCTGCTGTTCCAAAGATCACTCGATATGCACCAAGTTTCAGCAGTTCATCGGCTTTTTGTATGGTTCTGATTCCTCCGCCGATCTGTAACTTAATGCTGATGTTCTCTAAGATTCTTTTGATTGCTTCCATGTTATCTCCGGAGCCTAACGCCGCATCCAAGTCAATTATGTGGATGATCTTAGCCCCTTGCGTTTCTAGCAGTTGAGCCGCCTCTAGCGGATCCTCGTAGTAGACCTTGTTTTTCTTTGGGTCTCCACGAACAAGCCGAACACATTTTCCGCCCAAAAGGTCAACTGCAGGAATAACTATCATGTGGCTACCTCTTCACGATCCTCACAAAGTTCTTCAGTATGGTTAATCCTGTTTTGCTGCTTTTTTCAGGGTGAAACTGTGTTGCAAAGATGTTCTTTTTTGCCACAATTGAAGCAAACCTGACTCCATACTCTGTGGTTGCCACGATAACCTTTGGGTCTGAGGGCTGCGGATAGTATGAGTGGACGAAATAAACGTAGGAGTGGTCTTTAATTCCCTCTAGTAGCGGATGAGCGTTTGCGAAGTTGATGGTGTTCCATCCCATCTGAGGAATCTTCAGGCTCTCAGGCAACTTAACAACCTCTCCTGAGATGAAGTCCAGTCCCCTAACTGATCCGCCTTCTCTGCTTCGTGTGAAGAGAAGCTGAAGCCCCAAGCAGACTCCAAAGATCGGCTTTCCGTTCTTCATTGCCTCAGCTACAACATCAGTTATTGGCGCCATGTTTTTGACTGCTGGAGCAAAGGCGCCAACGCCCGGAAGAACTATGGCATCAGAGCTCCGCAGGTCTTTTGGGTTGTGGGTGATCTGGACGGTGGCTCCCGATTTTTCGAGTCCTTTACGGATGCTTCTCAGGTTTCCCACGCCATAATTCACAACTGCCACTTGAGGTATTGCTATAGAACCCCCTTTGCGCTTGGAACCTGATCTCCGATTCGTGGCTCAGACGTTAGAGCCTGCCGTAATGCCAGCGCTAACGCCTTTATAGCAGCCTCGATTTTGTGGTGCTCGTTGCTGCCGTATAGGACAGTTATGTGGATGTTGGCTTTCGAGGCTTGGGCTAGGGAGTCGAAGAAGTGTTCTATGTCCTCGGTTTTCAGGTCTTCGATCTGGGCTTGCATTATTCTGAGGTTTCGAATACAGTATGCTCTTCCGCCTAGGTCTACTGTGGCTCTTGCCAGAGATTCATCCATGGGAACGTATGCTGATCCGAACCGTTTGATGCCCTTACCATTGTTCACTGCCTTGTGTAGTGCTTCGCCTAGGACCAAGGCTACGTCCTCGCTTATGTGGTGCTTCAGGTCTCCTGTGGCTTTGACTTTCAGGTCGAAGAGACCATGCTTAGCCAGAGTAACTAGAATGTGGTCCAGAAACCTGATGCCCGTTTCGACATCTGCGTTTCCTTTTCCGTCAACATCTAGTTCCACGGTTATGTCTACTTCTTTGGTTTTTCTTTCAGCCTCTACTTTTCTCATTTCAATCACTTCCTCCCAACTTTGTAAACAGGTATGGAACATCATTTACGTCCGTTACTACGGCGTCAGCTCCATGTTTACTGTATTCCGTAAAAAGCTTATTTGAATCCTCTGACGACGAAACAACACCCAGAAAGAATAGGTTCTTAAGTCCCTTCGCTTTTGCTTTTTCGACCAGTATAGCGTCTGCGATTCCGTCTCCCACATACGCCACTCCTGTTCCTCGGTCAACAGTTTTTTCTATCAACTCGATGAAGAGCGTGGGGTCTGGTTTTCCGAGTTTTTCCATTTCAGCCTCGGATTTGAGCAGGTCTCCAAGGAAAACGGATTCCTTTTCATCAAAGTATCCTATATACCCATATTTCTCTAGGATGTACATGCCTTGTGGTCTGGGTCTTCCAGAGTAGATTCCAAACTTGCCAAACTGTCTACGAAGCATGTTCAGGGTTTCCGTTGTGGGAATGAATTCTTCTTCATCCATAAAGCTGGAATCAAAATTGAAGAAGGATGATGTGTCATAGATTTTGTTGAAAAGATCTTTACCCAGATACGTTTCCTCAAACAGTCGCTTCAGCAGATCAGGCTTCTCAAGCTCATATGGCACCAACCGTTTAACAAGCCTCTCTTTATCCGCTACAACCTCTGGGTCAACGCCCACAAGAGACGTTTCGATCGGTTTCGGCTTCTCAAGGATGGCTTGCGCCAAAAACAAGTCCAAGCCAACAATATTATCATCCTTTAGTTCAGCAAGGTCAGTTCCGCTGATTCCGTAGCGCCTAAGCAAGTCGCCGACCTTTTTCAGGTTTTCAGTGAAACTCTCAACATCCGAGAACTGAATGTTACCGAACTGTTTCGTGAAGTTTTGGAGGGCATCTTTTGGTTCAAGTTTTCGTAGTATAAGATTCAGGTAGTATGTGATTAGGGCGTAGGACAGATTCCAATCGTTGTTATACAATCCAGTGTCCTTGAATTTCTGGATGTCCCGTAAGGTAGCTAGTTTTCCTTTTTCTCCAGTAAGACCCAGTATCTCTAGGAAGTAGTAGTCAACCACGTTTCTTATGGTCTGGCGGTAAGACTGGCTAGTTTGGGCAAGTACGCCATCGAAGTCAAAGATTATCTTCTCTATTCTACGAAGAGGCTCTTCGGCGTCTTCTCTCAGGTATATCCGTCTTTCCTTGTTCAATAATCGGTAAGACATGCTGCCTACTCCTCCAGTGACGCCTTTAGGGCTGAAACGAAGCTTTCGTTCATGTTTCTGGTTCCAACAGTGACCCTTATACAATTCTCTAGGAGCAGCAAGTGCCCCCTGTCTTTCACTAGCACATTTCTGTTTTCCATTCTCTCAGTAACAACTGCAGAAGTGAGATTGGTTTTGGTTACTTTGAAGAGGATGAAGTTTGCGTCTGAAGGATACGGGCTTACTCCATCAATCTGCTGTAGGTTCTTCATTAGCCATTCCCGTTCGTTGACTACAAAGTTGATTTTCTCTTTAAAGTAGCTCCAGTTCTGCAGAGCCAAAACTATGGCTTGCTGAGTTACTGAATTCACGTTGAATGGACATACTACCCTCTGAACATATTTTACGACGTGTTTGCTTGAAACAAGATAGCCGAGACGAAGCCCAGCCAAACCGAACGCCTTCGAAAAGCTTCGCAATACAGCAAGGTTGTCATAATCTCTGATCCAGTTGATGACCGAATCTGCAGCGAAGTCAGCGTAGGCTTCATCCACAACCACAACACCCTTAAATTCCTCCAAGAGCCGCTTTATGTCTGACTCTCGAAACTGGTTGCCTGTGGGATTGTTTGGAGAACAAACGAAAAGCAGGCGCGTATCCTTGTCTGCCTTCTTCAATATGGCGTCAACATCCAAGCTGAAGTCTTTCTTAAGCATAACCGTGACCTTTTTGCCTCCATACAACTCAGCAAAGAAAGTGTACATTGGAAACGTTGGCTCAACAACCATAACCTTCGAGCCTCTTCGAACAAACACTTTCATGAGCAGATCTATGATTTCATCTGCACCGTTCGCCACAGAAATTTCCGATTTGTTGAAGCCAAGAAAGTCTGAGATGGCTTTGACGGCTAGGCTGCCTCGGGGTGGAGGATATGCACGAACGTCGATGCTTCGGCAGGCATCAAGCAACAGTTTTTCTACCGCTTCGCTGGGTATGGCAAAGTTCTCGTTCAGGTTCATTTTCACGATTTTTTCGTCAGGTTTTTGCTCAAGGATAGTTTTGACTTCGTAGCATGAAAGGTCTATGACTTCCTTTTGAACCAGTTTTTTGATTTTCATTTTTCTTTCTCCTCTCTGATTGATACTGCCTTTGCGTGGGCGTCGAAGCCCTCCATTTCTGCGATGGTGATTGCGGTTTCTTTCAGGTTCCTGTAGCCTTCCTTGCTGCACTGGAGAAAATTCATTGTCTTAACGAAGGCTCCAACTGTGAGCCCTGAGTAAATTTTTGCGTAGCCTGCCGTGGGAAGGACATGATTCAATCCAGACGAGTAATCGCCAAACGATACTGACGAGTACCCGCCTAGGAAGACTGCTCCAGCGTTTCGAATCTTGCTGAACACTTCATTAGGCGCTTTTGTTTGGATTTGCAGGTGCTCGGGAGCTATCATGTTTGCTATTTCTATTGCCTCATCTATGTCTCGGACGGTTACTATTAGTCCTCCTTTTTGGAGGGAAGACTTGATAATGTCTATTCTGGAGAGGCACTTCATCTGGCTGTATACTTCGTCTTTAACTGCTGATGCTAACGTTTCGGATGTGGTTAGGAGAATCGCCCATGCTTGTGGGTCGTGTTCTGCTTGGGCAAGAAGGTCAGCGGCAATGTAGGAGGCGTTGGCTGTCTCGTCTGCGATTACTAGGATTTCGCTTGGTCCAGCTGGAACGTCTATGGTAACATCCCTGTTTACTTCCAGTTTTGCGGCTGTCACGAAAACGTTTCCTGGGCCTACAATCTTATCCACAGCTTGTACCGTACCTGTACCGTACGCCATGGCGGCTATTGCCTGTGCCCCCCCAACTCTGTATACTTCACTTACTCTCGCAATATCAGCCGCAACCAGAAGAGCAGCATTAACGTCTCCACCTTTTCCGGGCGGAGAACACACAACTATCTTTTCAACTCCAGCCACCTTTGCTGGGATAGCACACATAAGCACCGAAGATGGATAGGCTGCTTTTCCTCCAGGAGCGTAAACGCCAACAGACGCTAAGGGTCGAGTGACTTGCCCTAGAGTTACTCCGTCTGCAATTTGCATTGTCCACTTGGCTCTGAGCTGTTTCTTGTGGAAGCTTGCGATGTTATCTGCGGCTTTCCTCAAAGCGGTGATTTGTTTTTGTTCCAGCTTCTTGTATGCTTCCTTGATTTCGTTCTCGGAGACTTTCAGTTTTGTTGGGGTTAGGCGTACCTTGTCAAACTTTTCTGTATATTTCAGGAGGGCTTTGTCGCCTTCTTCTTTGACGTCATCTATTATTGTTCTAACAGTGGAAACAATTGAGGATAAGTCAGCTTTTCCTCTATTCAAGAGTTGGTTAAGTGCTTCCTCCTTGAATTCTTTGGATGACACGATTCTCATTGTTGTTCCAGCCCTCCTCGGAGTCTAGCTAGAAGCTCAGTGATTTCCTTCTCGAAGGTTCTGTATGCGATTTTGTTGCAGGCTAATCTGCTGGTTGTGTCAAGGATTGTGCCGATTATCCTGAGTTTGTTTTTTCGCAGAGTTTCACCGCTTGATGTTATGTCCACAATTATCTGTGCCAAACCCAGTTTCGGTGCGAGTTCTGCTGTTCCGCTGACCTCAAGGACTTCTACTTGTTTTCCTTGTTTTTCGAAATATTTTCTGGTGATGTTTGGAAATTCGGTTGCGACCCTTGTCAAAGCAGGAACGTCATTTACTGTGTTGATTGGTGAATTTTCTGGTACAGCAACGACGAGGGTTGCCTTTCCGAATTCTAGGTCCAGCAATTCGAGAACGTTTGCTTCTCTTTCGAGTATAAGGTCGTGGCCGGTGATGCCGAGGTCTACGGCGCCGTAGTGGACGTAGACTGGAATATCATTGGCTCTGGCGAAGATTGCCTCATATCTTGGGTCTGAGGTCTTGGAAACGTAGGTTCTTTCTTCTTCCAGTATTGTTATGCCTGCCCGGGCTAACGTATCCATTGTCGGTTGTTTAATGCGTCCCTTGTTTGGTATTGCTATTCGGATCTGTTTTTTCATTTTAGGGTTGACCTCCAAGGTCTCTCAGGAACGTTTTGAAAGTTAGTTTTTTTGAGGTACTTGCTTTTATGTCGTAAACGGTTACGGGAGCTTCAAGTGACGAATCAACGTAAACCACGTAATCTGTTTCCATGATCTTTCCATATTCTATTGTTTTTTTGAGGCTTCTTTTTGTTACTTCCAGTGAGGTGATGACTCCTGCTTCACGAAGAGTCTTAACTGTCTCTACTGCAGTGTTCCTGAATTTGGATGCTACAATAACCTTGGTTCTCATGTTTTTTGGGATTTCGAAGCCCTGTGCTGTGAGGGCTTGGAGGAGTTTCCCGATTTCCAATGCGAAGCCTGTTGCTGGGAGATCAAGTTTTCCAAATTTTTCGATGAATTTGTCGTATCTGCCTCCGCTACCGAGGGGAAGACCTAAATTTGGAACTGATGCCTCGAACACCATTCCGGTGTAGTATTCGATCTTTTTTGTTAATGAAAAATCGAAGAAAACCATGTCCTCTACCTTATAATCATTTAGGGTTACTTGCAGTTCGGTTAGGCTCTCTAACTGCTTGTTTGCCTTATCATATTTTGAACCGCTTAGCGAAACAGAAGAGAGTTCATTTAATCTTCTGCAACATGAAAGCTCAAGAAAAGCTTCTCTTAGGTTTGAGGGGAAACTGTTCTGTTCCATGAATTTATTTAGTCCCACGGAGTCTCTACACGCTAGTAGACCCTGAACCGCGACTTTTTTCTGCACATCTAATCCTGCCGCATCTAACAAGTCTTTGAGGAGGCTGGCGTGACCCAAATCGATTCGTACTTCCTTCAAGCCAACTTGTTTGAGGGATGATATGAGTAGTGCCAGTATTTCTCCGTCAGCTTCAGAGGTGTTGCAGCCGACAAGTTCAACTCCTGCTTGGCAGAACTCTCTTTCTCTGTTGAGGTAAGATTGGCTGTACCTGAAAACGTTGTTGACATAGAATAGGCGGATTGGCTCTGGTGCGGATTGCATTCTGGTTGTCACGATTCTGGCGACTGGCGCCGTCATTTCGGCTCTTAGTGCCAAAAGTTTTCCGTCAAAGTCTTGGAACTTGAACATGGCGTCAACCAGTTCTGATCCTACACCCGTGGATAGGGTTTCAACGAATTCGATTGTGGGGGAGCGGACCTCACTGTAGTCCCATAATTCAAAATTTTTTCTTAGCTGGTCTTCGATGTAGCTGTATTGTTTGACTTGGTTAGGTAGGATGTCTCTTGTTCCTTTTGGGGTGTGTAGTCTTGTGAATGTTATTCCTCCTTTGCATCACATTTCCTCCGTGGGTAATTAGTGGGTTGAAACCCATATTCCACACATCTTATATAAAGGTTTCAGAATGAATAATGGAGACCAAACAACATGCGAATGACAGAAATAGTTCGAGTAGACTCACGAGGAAGAATCACCATGCCCTCATCAATTCGTGAAGCCGTGAGGCTCTCGGAGGGAATGTACGTCATGTTGATAGCTGATTTAGACGCGAAAGATATTCGGATCACCCCCTTCGCTGACCCTGAAGCAAAACTGGTTGAATTAAGCATCGCCTTCTCAGACATTCCGGGTGCTCTCGCAAAAGCGGCAAACATCCTAGCACAGCAAGGAGTTGATTTGCTATCCAGTGAATCTAGGACTCTTCGGAGAGGAAGATCGGCTGAGTGGGTTGTCGTCGCCGACGTTTCAAGATGCAAATGCACGCTGGAAGAACTTGAGCGACAAATAGTTGCCGAAGGCGCTGCGAAGGAAGTGAAGTTCCGACGTTACACCTAACGGCAATTCTGTTATAAGCGCCTAGAAAGTTACTTTTCAATGGAGTTACGGACTATGGAAGAAAGGGTTTATGCGCTGTTCGGAGTTTTTGGACCCTTGCTTCTCTATTTGTCCATCGGAATATCACTGGTTCTTTCGCCATGGTTTAGTTGGGAAAGTAACGCCTTAAGCGATTTGGGACATTCAGTTAACAGCGATGTTGCAGCCATATTTAATGGTGGGTTGTTATTGGCTGGTTTTCTTCTAATGATCTACGCGACGACGGTCTTCAAAAAGCACGCCAAGTATAGTAGCTTTTGTTTGTTATCTTCAACGTTTTTAGTCCAGTTGATAGCGGTATTCAACGAGGCATATGGGTCTCTTCATTATGCGGTGGCAGTGCCTCATTTTGTAATGTTGAGCCTCACTTCCATCGTTTATACCGTAGAAAAAAGGTCAGCCGTTGCACTCGGCACCTTTCTTATCGTCATGCTCTCGTGGTTACTTTACGCATTGAACGTATTCAATGTTGGAATAGCTGTTCCAGAAACGGTGTCAAAACTTGTTGTCTTGTGGATCATGTACTCTGCCATCAGAATATACTTCGGCAAAGAATCTACTAGTACACTGTGATGCTTCTGGTTCCGGGCAGTTTCCTTATCTTGCTGATTAGCTCTGAGGGAATATCTCCCTCAAGAATCAGGG
>SDBT01000168.1_pt1 | contig 90311 bp, 163 predicted proteins | sample 2277101 | NCBI WGS metagenome assembly SDBT01 (sample SAMN10404973, study PRJNA504765) | marine sediment metagenome | isolation source: marine sediment core GS10_PC15, 103 cmbsf | place: Arctic Ocean: Southern Knipovich Ridge | collected 2010
GGGGGGCTTTGCAGTTGATGGCGGGGGAGCGGACGCCTTGAGCGGCGCGGCAGCGGGCGAGTCAGCCATCGATCAGTTCCTCCTAGAATTTGACGCGTACGGGAACCATGCGATCGTACTGAATCGTCACCCCTTCTGCAATCAACGTCGACGTCGCCGAGATCGACATCTGGTGGCTGTTGATGTAGGCGTTCTCCAGGTAGACGGCCCCGAAGTTCTCCGCGCACGAGTCCTTGTGCGCGATGAAGAGGCCCATCGGGTTGTCGAACACCTCGCTGTCGAGGTTGAGGAACCAGTCGTCGAAGCCCGGTGCGTTACGGATGTCCGGGCAGGTGACGATGCCTTCGCGCGCTTCGAGAAGTTGCTTGGCGTCGAAACGTGACAGGAGCTTCTCCGGGAAGTACGCCATCAGCACGCGCATCAGGCTGGGGCCATCGAACAGCGTCCTCGTGATGGACACCTGCCCGACGGTACGGCCCGGGATGAAGTAGGACCGCTTCGAGCCGATCTCGAAGAGCCGCTGCAACTGCCGCGCCTGGGAGACGCTGACGGCTTCGATGATTCCGATGGGGAAAACGAACGTCTTCAACGTGTCCCGGCCACTTCCGGCCGAAACCTGCCCGCCGCCCACGGTGTCCTTGAACCGAGGGGGGCCGGCGGCAATGAGGGTGCTCGCGGCGTTGATGAACTCGCTGCCAGCGATGTCTTCCTGGACGTGGAATTCACGGAACTCCCAGTCCCGAAGATGCGCGACAGGAGCCTGGCTCTCGCCGCCCAGAAATTCTTGTAGAGCTCCGCCCATAGGTCGCTCCTCTTCTTCTTTAGATGATCAGAGTGTAGTCGATGAAGTTTGCCGGGAACAGGACTTCCACGGTGATGTCGATGATCACCGTGTCCTTCTGGACAGGGTCCTGTAGGAGTCGCGTGATCTTGGTTTCGCGGCCGATGATCCGATCCTCGACCAGGTCCTCGATGATCGCGTTGGTCTGCGGCCGGAGGATGTTGTTGAGGAACGTGTCGGTGATGTTGTTGATGCCGATCAGCAGACGGATCTTGTTTCGCAGGAACTTGGCCATGAAGTCGACGGTCTTGACGATCGACAGCTCCCGACGCTGGACCGTCGACACGTCCGTCGTGAGCTGATGCCGCACCGTGACCGCGCCGCCCAGCGTCTCCTGGATGAAGATGTGGGCGCCGCCGGCGGCCATCACGCCGAGCTGGGTTTCGTTGAACGTGAAGTTCGAGTTCTTCAGGGCGAGGATCCCCGCGAACGGGAAGTTCGTGAAGCCCTGCGACGGGCTGGATCCCGAGATGAGACCCGCCTCGGCCGCGCCGAGGAAGTACCCCGGGGCGTCCACCTCGCCGCTGGTGGCTTCGTCGGTCACCACGATGATGTCCGGGACGATCATCACGACGCGGCGCTCCTTGAAGCCCTCGCCGATGCCCTTGACGTTGAGGGCCTTCTGGAGCAGGGTGAAATCCTTGCTCTCGACGGTGTAGCTGATCGTGCTCACCGTGGCATCGGCGTCGGCGATCATCCTGACCGTCGTTTCCGACAGGACCGCGGCAATCGTGACCTCCGAGACGAGGCTGCCGCCGATCGACACGGGCACCGTAAACTTCAGCTGCGCGCCGACAGGCACGCCGTCGGTCTGGAACTGCGCGAGCGCGGACGTGAAGACATCGGAAGCGGCGGTCACATCACCATCGGCCAAGATCGTCGAGAAGACGACGTTGTCGACGATCGTCGGGTTGACCAGAACGATCCGCTCCTTCTTGTTCTCGGGCTTCGACAGAGCGACGACGTGTTTCTGGAACATCTGATGCACGTCGGCCCGCTGGGTAAGCGGGGCGATCCCGTAGATTTCCTTGGACTCCAGAAACTCCGCTGCCGTCGTCCAGTTGACCAGCGTGTCGCCCGAAATCGCCGTGGCCGCGACGACAGAATCGGTGTGGAGCAACGCCATGAAGACGCCGAAGGACAGCGGGTTAAGGAGCGGATCCGCGGGACCAAGCACGGTTTCCCGCTCGTCCTGGGTCTGCACTTCGATGAGCTGGCCCACGAGGTCGACCCGGGCTGCCCGGTAGGTGATCTTGACGTCGCCCGTGGACGTCCCCTTGCGGATGATTTCGTACTCGATCAGGGTCTCGGCGATCAGGATCGGATCCACCTCCAGCTCCGTGGGGCTGTTGACGTTGAGGACCGTGAAGTCGCCGGTCTGGGCCGAGATCACCGAATCGCCTTCGATCAGCTCGGGTGCCGTCAGGATGAAGTTGAGGATGTCCCCCACCTTCACGCCGGCGGTGACGAAGTCGGCGGTCTCGTCGGTGAAGACGTTGCCCGGTAGGGTCGCGGCAACCTGCTTCTGCGCCTGGACGTCCAGCTCGGGGATGAGCGCCGCCGGCAGGTCGACGTCGGTGGCGTCGATGACCACGCCCGTCGCCGTGGTGATGTCGAATTCGTCGGTCCCCTGCTGGAGGAAGACCTTGACTTCCGCGATCTGAACGACCGCGCCGAGGATCTTCCCGGGGTAGAGGAACGACTCGACTCCGCCGAAGTACTTGCCCGCCTCGCCCTTGGTGACGATCTGGAAGGCTTCGCCGACGATGGCGGCCTCGAGGAGCGGCCGGATGAGCGACGGCGCTTCGGGTCCGAACTCCTGGAAGACCCTTACATCGGGACGCTCAAGAACTTCAAGCACCATGGCTCGTCTCCTATCCTGTCAAGGCCACAGGATGCGCCTTCTGGAGGAACTTCGTCAAGATCTCCCCATTCCTCTGGCGTATCCCGATATCCAACGCTTTGAAAGGAGCCGCTTTCTGCGTCAGCGACCACTTCCATTGGAATTGTAACCCAATCTGTACCGGCACAACAGCCACTTCTATCCGGGAATCCGTCTTTGCCGCAAGTTCCTCGCCAAGCTGGATGCTCGTGATGTCGTGGATCCCCCTGTTACGATCCCGGATCATCCTCCGGAACATCTGGAAGAAGGCGAAACAGGCGTGCCCCATCTGCTCGGCCACGAGCCCGTCCCGGGCCATGCACGTGCAGCTGAAGCTTCCGTTGATGAGGTCGGTAAAGTTTTCTGCCTGGGCATCACCCTTCCAACCCTTGAACTGGTCGAGTCCGCGCCGGGCCCAGTTCTGGGCGCCGCGGATGATGATGATGGCCGGTCGCTTCTCCACGTCTTCAAGATTGTAGGTGTACTTGTCGGCGATGAGGATCGCCGATTGCTGAAGGTTGGCGTTGAAGCGGAACTCGTCCGGGACGTTCTTATCAGACGAGAAGAACTCCTGAAGGAGCGCGATAATCGTGTCCTTCGCGAAGTCCGTAACTCCCCGGATCGGTGGTCCCGCCATCTGCCTACTTCCGGTCCTTTCCAAGCACGCCCGCGAGCTTCGCGGCGAGGTTGCGTCCCGTCTCCGTCTTCATGGCCCCGGACTTGTCGGCGTCAGCGACCTTGACCGCCGGCTTCTCGGCCTTGGGATGGGTGGGGTTGATGTACTTGGTGTATGCCGCCCACGCCATCTTGAACGCTTCGTCTTCCTTGACCCCCGTGTCCTTCTGGATCTGGGCGGCGATCTTCACGACCTGGTCCGGGACCTTGGCCGTCTTCACAACCAGGCCGTCGAGGACCTTCGCGTAGAGCTTGGGGTTGTCGGCGAGTTCGGTGGAGATCTCGTCGGCCTGTTTTTCAAGCGTGTTCATTCTTCGCTCCCCAATGCTTCAAGCAGCAGCCTCCCGTTCTCGGTCAGGCCGTCTTCGCCCACTTGCGGCTCCAGCTCCGACTCCTCGCTGGCCACTTTCACCGCAGCCTCCGGGATGGAGAACTCGGCGCAGAGCTTCTTCATCTCGTCGGAGTACGCGCGAGCGGAGATCTGGCCGGCCGCCTTGACCTCGTCCTCCGTGCGAAGAAGCTTCCCAGAGAGGAGCATTTCCGGATCGTACATTGTGCCTCCTCTAGCCGATGGCCCGAGTTGCCTTCCTCAGCGGGCTCTCCTCGGTCGTCGCGTTCTCGATGACCATCGCGTCGGCCGCGTTGAGCTTCCGCAGTTCGTTAAGGAAGGCGGGAGCCGTGACCGTCTTGCCCATCTTGAAATCGAAGATGGCGTCGGCGCTGGCCTTCTTCACGGAGGCCTTGGCGGGAGCCTTGCCCCCGGGAGCCGCGCCCGGATTCCCCTTGTTGGCCTCGAACTTCGCCTTGGCCGCCGGGGGGAGGCCGTGGAAGCCCATCGCCTCCTTGGTTTCTCCGCCGTACCGCGCTTCGTAGATGCTTCGTAGACTCATGCCATTCTCCTTAACCCGATCACGTCTCTGAGCCGAGGAGAGGGGTTCATCTCCTCCAGAGTGTTCTTCGTCCTGATCACATCCTCGGCGGATTTCGAGAGCGCGGTACCCACGGCATTCTTGACCGTCTCCCGCTTCTGTATCCCTGGATGCTTGAACTTGCCCAGCATCAGCGACAGGCGCGTCGCCTTGCGGAACTGGATCCCGCCGGCGGCCGTCCGGATGGGGATCGTCTTTCCCTCGAGTGCCGTCATCTGGTGCGGATCGACGCCCTTCTCATCCCGGGTGTCCTTCCCGCTCGTGATCTCCACGATCAAAGCGTCTCCGACGTCGATGACACGCGCCTTCTCCTGGGTCCGCCCGAAGACGCGCTCCTGAGAGACGGTGTGAACGGCATCCTCGACCCGGGCCTTGATATTGGAGATCAAGATCTCGCGCAGTTGGATGTCTCCAAGCCACGCGAAATCTGCCGGTACGAGATAGAAGCTCATGGCTCAGATTATACCCAACCTTGGCTCAATTTATACCGCATCATATAAATCGGATCTTAATGGCCTTTTGGCGCATGTCGTTCCCGACACCCACGATTCGGACCGTCATTTCCCCGACAAGGGTCATCGGCCCCAGCGTAATCGTACCCTGGCCGTTGGCCAGATTGATGGTCGCTCCCGGAACAGCCGCGATCATGCTCGACGGGATTGCCCGGACCTGCTCGGAGCCGGTGATGATATCACCCCCGGTGTAGGGGTCCTTTTTCTTTATCAGGAGCGCGTGCGTCGCCACACCATTCGCGGCACATTCCGGTATGCCATCGGTAGCGACAGGCTTATCAGACGAAACGTCGAGATCAGCCGGATCGGTAAACGCGTTGACCAACGTCGTCGGATTCTTTGTTTCTCCAGGATCGGTGACAACCATCAACTTATTCTCTCCCTTGGCATGGGTGATTCCGGAGAGAACGAATCCTCCATCCACCAGGACCTTTTCAAGGGCCACGATGTTGTTCACGACCTTCGTATAGTTAAAAGTGGCCACGAATTCTCCTATGGGCTGTGGATGACGAACAACTTGGTGGGTGAAACAGCGTCCCTCGATACCCTCGCAGAATCCGTGCCGGAAACCCTTCGGAATATCAGCTTGGCCGTGTGGGCGCCCGAAGCCAGGGCAGTATACAGGTTGACCACGGTCCACGGGATGACGTTATTCTGAACGTTGTCCGGTCCAACCGTCATCAAAGATTCGTCACCGGGACCGGCAGTCATGTTCAGCCCTATGGCGGTGACGGTCAAGTTTCCGCCCCCAACGTGCCTTGTGGATCCCATGCCTATCACCAGGACATCCCGTATCCCGGCCAAGCTGAAGGCGATCTCCGAGTCGGTCTGATCGACAAAGGATCCGGACGTGGTGGCTAACTCGCCACCAGTCTCGGTATCGGTAAGAAGCGTCAACCCGCCAGCCGCAACGGCATCGGCCAACGTGGCCAATGGATTCGTGATTGATGCCAAGACGCTCCGAAGCGCGCTGGGATCGAGGATCCCGTCCTTGAGAGCTTGGGTCAGCTCGGCAACAGAAAGACCGCCAAAGTCAGTTGCCATCGTTCACCTTACAAGAGTGCGCTTCCGGCGGTAGGGCGGAAGCCCAAGAAAACGTCCTTCGGAGGAATAAACTTCACCACGGGAATCTTGTACTCGACGTCATTCCTGTTGATCTCCGTCACCTGAGCGATCTGACGACTCGTCGCCCGCAACCTTCTGGTTCTCCCCACTGTGACGACCCTCCACCGTTTCTGGTCCGAACTGGGTGGGAACTCCACAATCATATCACGGGGAGACAGTTCTGGAAAGTTCCCCATCCACATGTTTGTCTGATTCGGATGACTTTCTCCAAGCTCGGCGATAGCCACCAACTCCGGACTCGGGCTGAAATTGATGAACGCATCTATCTGGGTGAAGTACCCGCCGAAGAATCCCGTCGCGAAGCAGACCAGGCACTTCGAGCTGCGGGGCCGTTGCTTTCTCTGATCCCAGCAGCTCGGGCAGCGCTGGCCGAAGGTCTTGGCGATGAAGATCGAAGCCGGGATCCCGACGAACCGCTTCAGGTAGATTTCGTTCTGACGCCGGCGGATCTCCAGGAGGAAGAGGTCCGGATCCGCTCCGAGACTCGCCACCGGACTCTCCACGGTTTCGCCCGTCACGACGTTGGTGGCAAGGATCGAGTAGTAGGGTTTGCGCCAATTCGACTTCAGCTGACGCGCCTGGTCGAAGAACAGGAAGGTGTTGACGAGCAGTCCCGTGATGGCCTCGAAGGGGCCACCCGGTGAGTAGCTCTTGCGGACGGTGTACCGGATCTTCGATTCGTCCTCTTGCGTGTTCTGGATGACCCACTTCACGAGGACCAGATCGAGCCGGATTACCTCCGCGCTTGTCTCGCGGAATTCGATCACTTAACTTTCCCACGATTTATCAATCGCCGCCCTGGCCTGTTCCACCGTCGGGTAGGATCCCAATCTCACCATCCCTGCTTTCGGTGCCTTCGCAATCGGCATGTTGGGCTTCACCTTGAATCCGCCCTGCAGCCCCTTCATTGGCGGGATGGCCTTGCCCATCGCTGAGTTCGACTGCTTCGTCGTCACCATCCCCATGCCCTTGGGCTTCTTCCCCACCGTTCCCGTCATCTTCATCGAGGGAACCGTGCTCTGGCCCACCGGAGTTCCGGTCGCGCGCCGCGCGCGCGCGGGCATCGTGTACGGCTGGTTGAGATTGAACCCTCCGGGAAGCCCTTGACCAAGCTTCTCCTTCTCGAAGGCTTCAAAGAACAACCTCATCATTTAATTTTGGCCCAGGATGTACTCCGGTCCTTCTTCCGGGGCCAGGACGCGCTGGCCCAAACCAAACCCGCCGCCCCACATGAGGCCGCTCCGGATCGACGGCCAGACGCCCTCACCGTTCTTTCCCTTGCCCTTCTTCCCCTTCTCGGCACCTGCACGCGCGCGCGAGGCCGTCGCCTTGCCGACCTGCTTGGCCTTCCCTCCCGCCTTCCGCGCCGCTTCCCGTTGGGCACGCCGCTTGATTTCCTGCCCGGCCATCGACGCCAAGCCGATGTCCTTGTGGCCCTTCATCTTTTCGAGGCCTGTCCATTTCATGCGGCTGATGGGATGGGCGGCACCTCCCCTGGCGGCGGCACCGGCAGCCGCGCTGGGCCCGGCGAAGGCGGGAGCCGTCGCCCGACGCATCCGCATCCATCCGCGGGGGCCCAACTTCTGGTAGCTGCTGTGGACGGCCTGGGTTCGCTGGGGCTTCCAGCCCTTCTGGGTGAATCGCCGGGTGAAAGCCTTGCTGGGCGCCTTGGCGCCGCGCTGAAGTGCGGCACCTGCGCGCGAGGCACGGGCCCCGACACCGGCGAGGATCTTGCCCAGTTGCGCGCGGATCGCGATCTTCTCCAGCGGCGACAGCTCGTCGGAGGCCATCTTGTCGATGAAGGCGTAGTCCTCGTCGTCCTCGATCTGAGACATGACGTACCCGAACGCTGCGCGCTTCTCGCTGGTGAAGTCCGGATCCCCAGACCCGAGCTTCTCCAGCTCATCGCACAGACCGTCAAGTTCTTCGAGATACGCCGCGGCAAAAATCGCGTGACTCATCGGTAGCCTCCCATCCTATCCGGCTCGGGAAGGATCCGAACCACCTTCCGACGCCGCGCGAACGGAAGTTCCCCGAGTGTCATGGCCGCGCCGGCAGCCGTTGTCTTTGCACCGAACCCTCCCACCCGCCGCGCCCATCTCGGTTGACGGGCGAACCACAGGGCCGCGGGGCTCTTGGAGATCGACGCGCGCCCCTTTGTCAGCCAGGGGGCCACGGACTTCTTCCCGCCGGCGAAGAGCGCCTTGAGAGTGGTGAGGAGACTCTTGATCCTGGCGTCCTTCTCCAGCTCCCCGTCAAACGCCTCGAGGAAGATCTTCTTTCGGTCCACGCTAAAAGCCCCCCTGTTGTTGCTGCTGCATCCCCTGTTGCTGACGCAGGAGTTGAAGGTACTGCCGGCGAGGGATGTATCGGCGGGTCACCTTCGGCTTCTTCCCGAAGGCCTTCTCGGCCATCATAGACCCACCGATCCAGAACGGGACCGCGCCGAAGAATTTACCCACACCCTTGGCCATCGCGCCCACGAAGGCCTCCTTCTCAGCCGCCTGCTTGTGGGTGGTCGTGAGCGTGTTCATCAGAATGCCCCCGTCATCTTTCTCGGCTGACGATTGAGAGGCGTGCGCGCGATCGACGGCGGCCGCCATGCCAGTCCCGTACGTTTTCCACCTGCGACTGTGCCCGCCGCTTCGGCGAGCCCAAGACCGCGGAATCCCAATCCCAATGCTCCGCCGGCTCCTGGAGCAGCCGCTCCAGAAAGTCCGCCGAAGTAGGTCAGCGTCTTGCCGATGTCGCCGGGACGATGCCACTTCCGCTGGACGACGTCCTTCGGCTTCCCGAATCCTGAGAGTCCGGCTGCGGTCGCGCCTCCGCCGAGGAGCAGTCCGGCTGCCAGGGCGGGCAGGAAGAAGAGTCCCTCCTTTTCCATGGCAACCTTTTCGATCTCGCCACAGAACGCCCGCGCAAAGACAACGTCACGGTCCATTAAATCACGTTTTCGTCTGCCCTGGCTTGCCAACGCTGGTGGCGTGCATGAAGCCCGCCCGCGCGCCGCGCGCGAAGCCCTGCCGCGCGCCGGTGATGAAACCGTGACGGTAGATCTTCGGGGCCATGGACTGCAACCGCGTCAACGCCTTTTCCTGCTCGCTCTTCTGCGCGACGATCGCACCACCCGCGGCGCCGGCACCGGCGAGCGCCACGGCGCCGCCAACCCTCCGGACCCCGATGGACCTGGTGACCGCGTGCAGCGCCCGACGCGCTAACCCCGCGGCCTCCTTGTCGAAGCCATGCTCGGCGACGTGCAGGTCCAGGACGCGCAGTCCTGCCATCTTCATGTATTCGTCGGCAAAGCCTTCGCCCGCGAACAGCCCCGCGGCGAACCAGTTCTCTTTTGTCTGTTTGTCCATGGCTCCTCCTCAGAACAATATAGACCCGAATCGCACGGCTGTAAATGAGTCTACCGAAGCAATTCCGATGTATTGCCCATAGGCCCCGATGAAACTGTACTCGCTTCGGACGCCGCCGTAGGCGCTGCCGGCGTTGATCGAGATCTTGAGATTCCGTTTCTTGTGCTCGTACTCGGTCATGAGCGCGTTCGCCATCGCCAGGTAGATCTGGGCCTTGTCCGACGTCGCCACGGTGAGCCCACCGTCGGAGTAGTTCAGGTTGTTCCGCGCCTGGAGGATCCCCGCCGAGCGGAGGACCTGGATCACCGTCCCGATCAGGAGCAGGTAAAGGGACGGATGCGTCTCGACCGTGAAGACTCCGATGGGGGGCATGGTGTTGCTGAAGTCGTCGGCCGCCAGATCCGCGCAGAGGTTGATGAGACCGTCGGAAGTCTCCTCCCCCACAACCAGGGCGTTGAACTCCGGGAAGTCCCTCATGTAATCGCGCACCTGCCCAACGAAGGTGAAGCGATCAACAATCGGCACGTTCAGCTCCCATTCGGTTCCATAATCGGGATCACAAGCAACTCCTCCCCATCATACCCGACCGAATCCGTGATCCGAAGCGTGGGGTTTGGCCCTCGCGCCTGAATCAACGCCTCCGCCGGGAAGCTGTACTCTGGAACACCTCGATGGATCTTCTTCGGGAGGAATACCCAGCCGCCGCACTTGATGTGGCGATTGGTCAGATTTTCAACGTCCACCGACATACGTCACCGCCTATGAAAATGGGCGCGGGTTTGACCCCGCGCCCATCCTTACGCGTATTTTCAGAGCCCGGGTTTAGATCGGGTCACCCGGGACGAGTCCGACGCCGGTGCCGAACTCCAGCTTGGCAACGGACTTCACGTTGCCGAAGCCCATGCCGATGATCTCCCACGCCTTCCAGCGGATGACCTCGGCGATCTTGTCCATGTACAGCTTCGTGCTGTTGAGGATGTAGAACCGGCCGAAGTACTGGGGATCGGTGAAGGCCCAGACCTGGCCGAACGGAACCAGGTGCAGGCTGTCCTGCGTCTTGGTCTTCGTGGTGATGATGAGCTTCTTGCCCAAGATCTGGTCGTAGGTGTAGCCGTCGATGATGACCTTTCCGGCGATCGAGTCGCCGAAGATCGGCTGCCCGAAGGTCAGGATGTCGTCCCAGGTCTGGGAGTTCATCAGAAGCGTCGCCGTGATCAAGCGATCGCCATCGATCAGCTTGAACAGATCCCGCAGCAGCGCCGTGGTCAGGTTCGGATCGCCGCCGGCGGTCAGGATCTTGCCCGTGCTCGTGGCCGCGGCCTGGCAGAACCGGATGAAGGTGACATCCTCGATCTCCTGGATGTCCTTGACCGAGTTCTCCTCGATCACCTTGATCACGGGCATCTCGAAGGCGAAGAGTTCCTGCTCCGTCTTCTCGTACATCTTCGAGGAGATGGTGAAGAAGGGGATCGCGAACCGCTTCCCCTCGACGAACTCGGCGCTGGCTTCCCCGCGGAAGTTGAGCGCCGTCGCCTCGGAGTTCGGCTCGATGTCGACGATCTTGACGACGGTGTCGGAATTGACGTCCCGCTGGAGGTCGTACTTCGTGACGCTCTCGGGCGGGAGCACCTTCCGCGCGAAGGATTCCTCGCGGAGAAGCTGCTTGATGTAGCTCAGCGTCTTCTCCGTGAGCTCCTTCCGACCTTCCGGGGAATCCATCTGGCTGGTGAAGGCGGCGTTGAGCGCATCGGAGGTGACCTGCCCAATCTTTTCCATGCTCATGTTCTTCAGCTCCTTGCTAACTGTCAGTCTTCAATCCAACCAGTGTAGCCAGTGCCCTTACGGCAGCACGTGGCCCGCATTGACGTTCGTGTACGACAGGAGCCCGTCCGGGAACTCCGTGGTCGCCGGGGACGCGGGACCTTCGGCGATCGCCACGACCGCTTCTCCCGTCCCCGCCTTGGTCAGAATGCTCTTGCCGCTCACGAGCTTGGCCGTGAGCAGATCGCCAGCCACGTACGCGCCGACGCCCGTGTCGAAGATCGAGATCTTCGCGATGTGGACGCCGTGGATGACCGTGATCCGGAGCGCGGCGCCGGCATCGCGACGGCCGCCGACCCAGACCGGGAAAGCCAGGAGACCGTTCGATCCGGGGGAAGCCCCGAGACGAACGGCCTTGCCCGCTGAGTCGAGCGTGACCCACTCGCCCTCTTCCAGGTCGATGGTCTTGGTGTCGAGCGCGGGAGAGGAGTTCTCGCCCGAGTCCGAGATCAAAGCATCGGCCACGGGAAGCGACCGGCGGTAGAAGGTCACGACCGAGGTGTCCGGATTCAGCTTGCCCATTTCGAGTCTCCTTCGCTTCTAACAGTGCTGCAACAGGTATTGAATCGCTGGGTCATCCAGCATCTTACGCTCTGCATCGCTGACTTCTCCCTTGGCACCAACCGAAGCGACCTTTTCGACCTCTCCGATCGGCAGCCCCTTTTTCTGAGGCTGAACGATTGCCAGGGCTGTCTTCAGCGACCCCAAGTGTGCGACTTTCGAGACTTCGTCGGTCGCGGCTTCGAGCTCCTCCTGGGTGTAGATGCCACGCTTGACCAGATCCTTGGCGACGGTCGATGCGCTCTCCTTGTGCATCTTCGTCGCCAACTCGTTGACGAGGAACTCCTCGCGGACGCGCTGCTGGCGCACGATCCCTGCAACCTTGAGCAGTAGGTCCTTATGCGCTTGCTTCACGCGGCTTTCCTTTCGTGCTCCGTCACGATTGCCTGGAGCGCTGTCTCCGTTTCCGTGTCGAGGTCCTCCGGGGACTCCGACAGCATCACGAGCGCGTCGGCAAGCTTGTCAAGGCCTTCCCCGTCCACGAGGATGGTATCGCCGCTGGACTCGGGCTTCGTCGCCCGCTTCTCTTCGGCTTCCTTGAGTAGCTTGTCGTGTAGCGTCATCGTGTCCTACTTTTTCTTGCTCTTCCCGGCGGCGTATCCGCCTGCGAGGCCAGCGGCCGCGCCCGCGGCGGCCGCACCCGTGGCGACGCCCTTGGCCTTCATCGACGCCTTGTAGGCGGCCCGGAGGCTCTTCTGGGTGGCCTTCGGAGCGCCCTTGACGGCGGCGATGCCCTTGGCGAGGAAGCCTTTGGCCTTTTTGCCCTTCGTGCCCTTTTTGCCGGCCAGGGCCTTGATGCTCTCCCAGAGCTTCTTGCCCTTGCCGCCCTTGGCCGCTTCCTTGATCACCTTGAAAGCGACGGCCGCTTCCTTGTCGGTCGAGGCCAGCTTCAGCTCGTACTCCTCGGCCCCCTCGATCTCGACCTCGGCCTCCTTCTCGATGCCGAGGAAATGCTCCAGGAGCTGGTCACTGGCGATCTTCTCGCCCTCTTCCTCGGTCTCCTCGGTTTCGGTTTCGGTCTCGGTTTCCTCCGCGCCCTCTTCGGATGCGGTCTTGTTGTCGGGGTCGGCCTCGCCATCGGCGTCGGCATCGACTCCGGCAAAGATCTCCTGGAGAATCTCTTCTCCAGCGGTCTTCTCCTGGCCGAGGATCTCCTGCGCGAAGGTCTCGCGGGCAAGCCCACGGCCCAGCTCGTCGTAGGCTTCGGCGAGCTTCATTTCCTTCTCGCTGTCCGCCTCGTCACCGAGGAACTTGGCGTAGATGTCCTCCGCCGTCTTCTCGGTCGAGCCGTACGCTGTTTCGAAGATTTTCCGAAGGCTCATGGATCTTGCTCCCTTCCTACGCTTCCAGGCTCGCGATCAGATCCCGGTCGGAGTTGGTCAGACCGTCCTGGTCGTCGTTGGTTTCCTCGGCGGCCGCGGCGGCCGCGGCGGCTTCCTTCGTGGAGCCATCGCCTTCGCCCTTCCCCGCCTCCGCGGCGGCCAGCTTCTCGGCACGCTTCTCGGCGAGCTTGTTCGTCTCGTCGTGGTAGGAGCGGGCCATGATGCGCCCCGCGGCGTCGTACTCATTCGCGCGCGCCTCGGCGACCTTGACGTCCTTCAGGTCGTCCAGGGTGACCGCGTTCATGGACGCGATCTTCTCGATGATCTTGACGGTGGCGATCTTCCGCACCTCGGGCTGCATGCCCCCGAGCGCGCTGGCCACGACCTCGGCCACCTCGCTGGCCTCGGCGGAGGCGGCGGGGCTGACCTGGACTGCGGTCGGCTGGGCGGCTTCGCCCGCCGGCGCCTTCTGCGCGGTGTTGAGCGTTTCCTCGGTCTTGGCGGCGCTGATCGCCTCGTTCTGTCCGCCGGCCAGTTCCGTCAGACGGGTCTGGATCTTCGCCTTCTCGTCCTCGACGGTATCCCCGACCATGTCGGCGACGGGAACTTCCGTCTTGGTGTCGGCACCGGCGCCACCCGCGGCGGGAGTGCCTTCGGAGAGCTTGCGGAAATCGTCGTCCTGGTGCAGGCCGTCGATGATTTCGCTCAACTTGATCTTCATCGTGAGTCTCCTTCGAGTCCGCGTACGATGTTCCTCATTGCTCCAGTATCCTAAGCTACGATCGACAAATCGTATAGGGCTCTTCTGAAAATAATCATCTCTTTATCAGCTTTCTCAGAAGTGGCTTCGCAAGGGCCTTCCGGGCCTTTAGCACGCCGTAGACGCCGAGGACACCGAGCGGTCCAGGGTAATGACGGACCACACTTTCCACGGGATTCAGATGATGCCCGGTAATTTCCTTCCGCGCCGCACTGGCCGCAGCGAGGTACGCAAGGCCAACCGGCCCAAGAATGCTGCCGATCGTCTTCCACGCCGAACCGATTTTCATGTGGGCCTGGCGCATCTGCTGAGCGGCCGTCATGCGGGGCGTCGGTCCCGCCATCGCGTTGGACAGCCCCACCGTGCCGGCGGCTCCACCCAGGATGAGCGGCCCGAGCCACGGCTTCGCGAGGATCGTGGACTCGAATGCCTTGGCCTCCATCGGAAACCCACGACGGTAAAGGAAGTAGGAGAGGCCCAGCACCCCCAGCAACTCCAGAAGGCCCGCGTCGGCCGTCTTGATCCAGGTGATGTTGTGGGGCTGGGGCTGGAGCTTCATCCGGCCGAGCTTCTCCACCCGCGCCTCGACGAAGGGTTCAAAGATCGACCGATGCGGCATGTAGGCCGCGGCGACCTTGTAGACTTCCTCCGAGACATGGGCGGATGAAATACTTCCGTCGTCCACTGCTTCCACAAGCCCCTCGTCGTCCTCGCTGATACGCGTGAACACGATTCCCTCCAGGGCCAACTTTCCCGCCAACTTCGGCTGCCCCGTCTTGGTCAGGACAAGCCTCTGAAATTCTGATGGGTGAAGAACAATGCCCGTGTAGCTCAGCGTCGAGAACGTCTCCGGGAGCGTGAACTCCGCGAGCTTGGAAATGACGGCCGGGCTGAACTCCGGCTCGGTCTGGTACAGCTCCCGGGCGATCTTGGCCATCTCATCGCCGTACGCCGACTCGACCGGCTCGACCTCCGCGGCAGCCTTGGTCGGCACTTGGGGGTACTTCCCGTCGTTATCGCCATAATAGTGAAGGCCCAGGACAGCCGACGAGAACGCCCGGCCGGAGCTGGCAACCTTCCGAAGCGTCTTGGCCACCTTGTCGGCTCCGATGACGACCTCGCTGATGTCGAAGAACTTGGGGAAATCGTTGATGGCGTAGACCCGCTGCCCATCCGGGAGGATCTTGTTCATCGCGTACTTCAGGTGGGCGCAGTAGTCTTTGACCTTCTTCGCCGCGTGTTTGCAGATCGAGCAGATGTCGTAGGGGACCTTGCACCCCATCGACCACTCCGGGAACTCCCCGGAAGCCACCTTCTCGATCAGGCCGCTGCCACGCGTGTTACTCACCTTCACGATGAGTTCGATGCGGTGCATCTTCGGGTTCCAGGCGGCGATCTTCACCGAGCCCATCGCCTTCGCCGGGTCCTTGTTGACGTGGTGCTGGTAGACGTTGGCGAACATCTCGAAGGTCTTGAAGCCGTGAGACGCGGTCTTGTTGAGAAGCCCCTTCTCCGGGAATGCGTCCCCGTTGACATTCGATCCCCAAACCTCCGAAGATCCGAGGGCATTCAAATGGATGAAAGTGTGCCCCTCCTCGGGCTGGAGGCCCGAGCAGAAGCCCGTGATCTCAGGCGGGCAGAACGATGCCGTCTTTGAGAAATCGCTGTTGACGATTCGGATCGGCGGCTCGTTCGGGAAGATATGGGGCAGGAGCAGCTTGTACACTTACGCTCCCATTCCGGCTGCGAATGACATTCCCTTCTGAAGCAGCTCGGTCTTTTTCCGGGTCTCCTGGACCTCCTTCTCGGTGTGGGCGAGGTCCTTGACCACGTTGTGATCGATCACGTCGTGGCGAATGAGGTTCCGGGTGAAGTCCCGAGACATCGTGGGATCCTTCGCCAGGGACGGCGCGTACCGCTGGAGAACCTTGAATACCTCCCGCGCGCGCGGCTTGAGCTTGGCGGGGATCATCGGATCCTTCTCGATCGCGGCGAGGTTGCTTCGTATCTTCAGGCGGTCGTGGACGTCCTTTGCCGCGAACCCAATCGATCCGACCCCGACAGCGGCGAACATGAGCTGTTTCTTGTCCACCCCGGGAGCGACCAGCGACCGTTCCAGGTCACCTACGTCCTTGGCCCACTGCGCCCAGCCCTGCCGGGTCTTGACCGGGCCCTTCTTGAGGACCTGGCCCAGGGCCATCGTACGGGCTTCTCCGGCAGTCTCCAGGAGTTGGGCGCGCAACTTCCGAGCCTTGATCCCCTCCCTCAGCTTGGAGATCATTCCCAGAGCCTTCGGGGTCTTCGCAGCGATCTTGTCCAGGCCCTCTTTGGCGACACGCTCGTCCCGGAAAGAGGCTGCGGCGAGAGAGACGGCGCGCTTCTCCGCAAGGACATCGAATAGCGTCTTCACCGTGACTCCTTAGACGTGGGTGTGCGTGCCGATGTAGTTCCGCAATTCCTTGCGGAGGAACTTCACCGTGTCGTCTGCGCCTCGCAGGTTTCCATTCGCCTTGTCGGCTTCCGTGGTCTGGTCGACCAGCGTGTCCAGGGTCACGACCAGCTTGTGGGCGCCGTTGATCACTTCCACGGGCATTCCCGATGCCGAGATCTGCGTGACGATTTCGTGCTCTCCCGGATCGATCATCCCGCCGGCCTTCTTCTCGAAGCCCTCGGGCAGCTTGAACGACTTGCCCAAGTGGGCGGCGGCGACCTTCAGGAGGACGCCGATCTTCCGCCAGTGCGCGGGCCGGTAGTCCACCAGGGCTGCCGAGATCTCCTCGAAGGACATTCCGCCCTGAAGAACTTCCTGCTGGGCGGCCTTGCAGAACTCCGTCTGGGCCCCGGCCAGCTTGCGCTGCTCGTTGTCCGCCGTCTCCCGGAGCACTTCGAGGGCCAGGACCGAGGACTCGTAGTAGTGCCTCGCCCGCTGGGGACCGGATCCAAGGATGGTGCGTTCGGTGAGCTGTTCCGACACCGACGCCACCTTCGCCATTGCCGGGGCGGGACGGATACGCCCGATCGGCGCAGCGGCCACCTTGACGGTGTCGGGGGCGGGCTTCAGGATCTCGTTGATCTCAGCCACCTCGAACGTGAAGGTCTTGTCCGCCTGCTTGTCGAACATCTTCAGCCAGACGGCCTTGTTCGCTTCCTCAACGACGCGGGCAATCTTTTCCCGGTTGAGTCCCTCTCTGGAGGCGATCTTTTTGATGCTGGTGTTGAGGGCGATCTTCTGATTCAGGAAGGCATCGGCCGCTTCGGTTGACCAGTCCTGAACTCGCGTTCCAAGATCCATCGGGGTCAGTGTAACCCACGTTGGCGCGATTGTATAGCTGCCTTCTGGTATAAGGTTTGTGACGTGGACTGATCTGTGTAGTTTACGGCCGATTTTTACCCCGGAGCGGGTTTAAAATAAAAGGAGCCAGGCCACCGCATCGAGGGGAAACCCTGTCAATGGCAACCTGGCCCTGGAGAGAGGGGGAAACAGTTTTCTGGGCTCGATGACTAGCCATCTTCGTGGCCAGCCAAGGAGCGCATAAATCTGTTTCCCAAAGAGCCTGAATGGCAGAATATTACCCCCTGGAGGGGCCCCTGTCAAGCATCATGGCCAATATTGGACATCTTAGATCCCGGCCGGAATCGGGTACAAGGCTTGTAGATCCCCCCTATTTTTCTACTCAGGAGGAGCCATGGCAGAGAAACCGAAGTCCCGGACGTACATCCCCCTCGACCTGCGCGGGAAGAAGAAGATCAACGACGCGATCATAATCGCTACTGACGAAGACGTCGCCGGAAGCGCGTCGCTGAACCTCTACACGGACACCATGCACCTGGATGTGATGCTTGACGACGAGGCCCTGACGGTTCTGTTCGACCGCCTCCTCGCCGCCCGCCTCGTACTCGCCCACGATAGCGGTGAGAAGGCCGGCGAGAAGAAGGGAGCTGCCGGTGCGACAAAGAAGAGGCCCAGATAACCGTCTCCGACAATACCTCAACCTCGCCCGCCGCTCCATCCGCAAGGTGTCCGACCACTCCCTCGACTTCGATCTGAAATGGTTGGCCGATCTCGAAGGCGTCATCGCCTGGATAGAGCTGAACCAGACGATCACGTCCAACCAGAAACGAGCCATCCGAAACGCTTCGAGAGCGGTGGACAACATGGTTAAATACAAGCGCTGGAAGGAACGGCGCGAGGCAAAGCTGAAAGGGGTATGCGATGGAAGGTCAGGGCCAACCACCCAAGACGACGATAGTCCTCGATGAACACGAGCTGATGGAGATCATGGTCGACCTCGTCGAGATGACGAAGTCGTGCACCTGCACGGATGACCGGGCCAAGCGGATCCAGAAGCTCCTAGACGACAAGATCGATCCCGCGATGAAGAGGCTCCGGGTCGGATACACCATCGAAGACCCTTTAAAATAAAGAAGCCCGGAGGACCTTTCGGCACCTCCAGGCTCTCCTCTCTCTGGGCCAGGTCGTTGGCTCCTTACCGCCAGATCCCCCCGACCGGCTCCTATAAGTCTAGCACATCCCCCATCTGAGGCTACTTTTTCTGGAGGTCGAAATGGGTCACATCAGGCCCGAGGATTACAACACCGCTCTGGAGGTCCAGTGCGCGGTCAATCTACAGGCAGTACTCAAGAGCTTCGACGACATCCTGACGCGGATCAGCGCCGAGGCTCACGAGAAGATGCTCGGCACGGACTGGAAGAACCGCCATCCCATCTGCCGTCTCTTCGTCGAGCAGATCTCGTACCTGACTACGAAATGCTCGATCTTGGGCGATTCGGATGGTTTCAACAAGGCCTATCAGGAGTGCCTGAATCACTCAACGAGTGCGTGCCAAGTGACCCGACCGCCGAGGCCGAGTCCTGAGTGGCGCAAGCGCATCGAGGAGGAGATCAAGAAGTGGCGGAGAAATCCTAGCCCCATCATTCCCAGCCCCCCCGCTGAGAAGGTGGAGGAGATCATCCACGGCCTGTCGTCGGGACGAGCATTCTGCGGCTTCCCCGGGATCCCGCAAGACTGGCCAGAAGGACACACGTGGATCGACCTTAAGACCATGGCGGGCAAGATCGCCTGCCCGAAGTGTATCGAGGTTCTCAAGAACGTTACGAAAGGAAACTGATCATGGGTTATTCGCACGCGTGGTACAGGGCGGAACGCGAGTTTCCAGCAACGCAGTTCAAGAAGGCCGTCGAGGATTTCACCAAGCTCCTGCCCCACTTCAAGAAGATGGGCATCACGCTCGCCGGCGGCGAAGGGGAAGGGAAACCCGCCATCACTCCCAAAGAGATTATCTTCAACGGGAAGGGCAACGAGGGTTACGAGACGTTCTACATGCCACGTTTGGACGAGGAAGCCCGACGCTGTAGGAACGGGTTCTTCTGCTACACCAAGACATCCCAGATGCCCTACGATCTGGCGGTGACGTCGGCGCTTCTCATCCTGAAGCATCACATGAAGGACAACCTCAAGGTCGGCTCCGACGGTTCCATCGAGGAATGGAACGAGGCCGTCCAGCTCGTGAAGAAGGTCCTGGGCTACACGGAGGAGTGGAGCTTCCTCACGGAAAAGAAGGACGGGGTGACGGACACGTATCTCGTATCCAAGGAGGCTGCATGAACGCATACTTCTGTTCGTCGTGCCGGGCGCAGCAACCTCAACGTCAGCGCTTCGCTTTCACGGCCGTCCTCGTGTCCAACAGCGATATGGAGATGAGGAAGTATCCGACCACCCCCCCTCCTCATACGGCTGGCTGGATTATCGGTCGAGCCGCTGAAGGAGAAAGGGGCTACACGATCATCCCTAGGGAAGGCATTTCCGTTGATGAGAAGAAGGCGCGTGAGCGCGCGGTCGAGCTGAACAAGGAAGCAGGCTGGACCGACGAGGGCGAGGCGGCGATGATCGTGCTCCGGACGATGCCCATGAAGGAGGATCATCTCACCGGGTTGCTCGACCGGGCAGTCACTTTTCTCAAGGTTATCGGAGCGGACCGCACGGATAGCTTCTTACTCAACCACTATCTGGAGGAGGCGGAGGAGCTCATAGAAGATTGCAAGGGCTACTTGAAGGAGGAGGCATGAAGAACCGCGAACGCGCCGCCTGCGCCAAAGTCGCCGTCGATGCTTTCGCCAAGCGCACGGGACTGGATCCCAACGACGACATGGCCATGAACCTCTCCGACCTCGTGAGCGACCTCATGCACCTGGCGGATACCCACGGCCTCGACTGGCTCGAAGACATCGTGAGGCGGGCCGATATGCACTACGAGGCTGAGGTTTCTGAGGAGAAGGAAGAAATGGAGACCCCCAATGACGGTTGAAGAACAGAACAAACTGCTCAAGGACGCGCTTAGGAGGACGGTGAAGCGGTACGACATCATCGACAACGGCCAGTGTGTGGTATGCCGCATCGGCCATCGGATGTACAGCGCGGCCGGCAACGTCGGGAAGTGCGAGAACAAGGACTGCCTCAGCCACATTTGGCGACGCGCCCTGCGTGCCAAATGACCCTGATAGAAGCCATCCGGACATTCTTCCGAGGCCGGAAGGACCCCGTCCACGTCCAGGACCTCTACGCAGCCCTGCCAGACAAGCTTGAACATTCGATCCGCGCGAGGATCTACGAGCGGCTGGGCAAGGAGTTCAAGCGTGTCGGCCGCGGGCTGTACGTGTCGTACAACGCGTCACGCGACGTGACGTGCGTCGTGGCATGCGACGACGCGTTGAACGCCCTGAAGCAGATACCGTACGGATCGGTGGATGCCATCGTCACGGATCCTCCGTACCCGTGGCTGGATGAGCACATCGGCCACGGCACTAGCAGGCCCCGGATGCAGTGGGGCTTCGATCGCAAGGAGATCGACCGGGAGCTGGGGCTGGAGATCAACCGCGTGCTCTGCGACGGCGCGCATTGTTTTATCTTCGTCCCAGCCGAGACGGCCACGACCAAGCCGCACATCGACGCCATGATCGAACTCCTTGGATCCTGTGGACTGGTTTTCAACAAGCGGTGGATCTGGGACAAGGTCTACATGGGGATGGGCTACAGCGGCCGCGCGCGTCACGAGGGGATTCTCTTCCTCTCCAAGGGCGAGAAGCGTCAGCCCTGTGACCTGTCGATCACTGACGTCCTGTCCTTCCCCTTGATCCCCCCCTCTCGCCGGCGGCACCCCACGGAGAAGCCGATCGGCCTCCTGGACAAGCTGATCCGGTTCGCCACGAAGCCGGGGGAGCTGATCCTCGACATGTTCGCAGGATCCTGCTCCACTGGGCGCGCCGCGCTGGCTGCCGGCCGCAATGCCCTGTGCATCGAGAAGTCTGAATCCATCCTTGAAGGAGCCCTCGCATGAAGTTCACGACTCATCCTGAACTCGAAACATTTGAATAGGAGAACCATGGCCAAAAAGACATCCAACCCGGCCCTCGTGGAAGAGGTGCTCACGGAGTTCACGCCCATCGGGGGGTACCGCATCCGGCTGGTTAGGAACAAGCGGCCGAAGGCCACGCCAATCCTCGACATCAGGGAGTACATCAAATCGGAGTCCTTCGAGGGCTTCACCCGCCGCCGCGTCCGGATCGTCGACGCCGAGCAGCTCGACCTGTTCATCAAGGTCCTCCAGGAAGCAAAGGAGATGAAACCGTGGCCGAAATCCAAGAAATAAAGTGCGAGTGCGGGGAGCCCGCCGTCGGATCCATGATCATAAGCGCCCGCGCGCGGCACGCCACCTTCAAGCCGATGTGCGACGAATGCGCGAAGAAGGACCTGGGCACCTGCAAATGCGGGAAACCAGCGACCGGCAAGACTTTCGGGACTTTCGACGGGATGGGAGTGCCTACACGCATCTGCGACGAATGCAACGTCCGCGTCCAGATGGGTGAGAAGACGGTCAGGCAAGTCCTGGAGGACCTTGAGAAGCAACTCAATGTCGAGGGACTCCTTGATGAGGGACTCAGCCCTTCTTCCTGGGGGGATAGCGCAGAGTTCTTCGACCAGAAGGCTAAGGATCTGCGGTTCCGCTGGATCGCCTGCTTTGCCGTTACGGGTAATAGCGAGGGCTGGTACATTCACATCGACCTCGTCTTGGACGGCTTTGATGAGAATCAGCAGTGCAAGACCCAACACCTTGCCCTCGGCAAGACGTTTCGGGGACGCATCCACGCCTTTGCGATCGCCGCACGTGCGGCCGAGCTTTTAGGAGCCTGACATGAGCGGACTATTCGGAAACACCGTCCTCAAGCGTAAGTGGAAGCGCGAGGCGCTGGAGAAGATCAAGGACCGGCCGATCCTCCTGGCCTACGGCATGGGCGTGGACTCAACGGCCATGCTCATGGGGATGCACGATCGCGGTATCCGTCCGGATGTTGTGTTGTTTGCCGACACAAAGGGGGAAGGAGACGGCACCTACCCCTACCGCCGGGTCATCAACCGCTGGCTCAAGCGTAAGGGGTGGCCGCAGGTCATCGTCGTCACCTACAAGCCGAAGAAGTTCAAGAACTACCCCCCCTACGGCGGGCTGGAAGAGAACTGTCTCTCGAACGGGACGCTCCCATCACTCGCCTTTGGGTTCAAATCGTGCAGCCTTAAATGGAAGGCGGCTCCGCAGGAGTCCTGGTGTAGGCAGTGGCGACCGGCTCTGGAGACGTGGGGGAGGGGACAGAGGGTCGTGAAGTTGATCGGATACGACGCGGGTCCGGCCGACATGCGCCGCGGCAATCATGCCGGCAACGATGACGACCAGTTCTACGAGTACCGCTATCCCCTCCAGGAGTGGGATTGGTCTCGCGATTACTGCATCGAGCGAGTACGCGCGGAAGGGCTTCCCGGGTGGAACCCCGCCTACCTCGAGCACCGCCAGCCCGTGATGGATACGTGGCGGGCGCTCATCCAGAGCGACTTCGCCAGAGAGGCGTGGAAGAGCTTCTCCGGAGCCGTGAAAGCTCTCCGCAGGGACCACGTCTGGATCCGGCGGGGCGGGATCCCGATGAAGAGTTCGTGCTTCTTTTGCCCCGCCATGAAGATCTGGGAGGTCTGTCTCCTGACCAAGGAGAAGCTTCAGCGGATCGTGATGATGGAGGCTCGGGCGAAGCCACGGTTGGAGACCTGCCAGGGGCTCTGGCGGAGCGCCACCAAGATCAAGCCGGGTTCGATCTCGGAGTTCATCGAGCTGGGCAAGCTCCTGCCGGCGAGAGAGATGAAGCGGATCCGGGCCCAAGTGCCCAAGCATCTGCGGCGCACGGTCGAGAAGTTCCGCGAGGGAATGCCTGTCGAGTCGTGGGAGGAGTTCTTCGAGAACGTGGGCGTCAAGCCCATGGGATTCTGTGGTGACTTTGATGGGGAGTAGCATGAAGGCACGACAAGCCAGCAAGCTGATCAAGGACGAGCTGATCCGACGTAGCCTGCGTTTTACCAAGATCAGGGGCTACACAAGGAAGAAGTTCAAAGATCCCACGCTCAGCAGCCAAGTGTACGTCGAAATTAAGGGATGGATTGAGAACCCAGCCGAAGGCGCACTCGCGGCTCTCGCAAACAAGAACGACTTCATTATGGTGTTCGATACCTATCAGGGAGGGAAGCGGTGATGGAACGGCTACCGTTCGAGAAGTACGACAAGGTCATCGTCGCCTTCAGCGGTGGGAAGGATTCCACGGCCTGCGTCCTGGAGTTGATGGAACAGGGCGTTCCGAATAAGCAGATCGTCTTGTGGCACCATGACATCGACGGTGGGCCGGAGGACAAGCGGTTCATGGACTGGCCGGTCACCCGCTCCTACTGCGAGCAGTTCGCCGGGATGATGGACCTGAGAATCAGATTCTCTTGGCGCAAGGGCGGCTTCCTCCGCGAGATGCTCCGGGACGGAACGGCCACGGCACCGGTGTCGTTCGAGGAAAACGGACCTCGACCGGGAAAGCTCGTGACGCGCGGGGGCGATGGCCCCCCTCTCACCCGCCTCAAGTTCCCCCAGAAGGGGGCGATCACCGCCGGCCGCTGGTGCAGCGCGGTCCTCAAGATCGACGTCGCCCGCCGTGTCTTCTCGAACGACGATGCCTTCCTGACTGGACGGTTCCTCTTCGTGACAGGGGAGCGCGCCGAGGAGAGCGCGAACCGAGCGAAGTATCCGGAGTGCGAAGTCCATGGTTCCTCCAACAAGAAGCGGCTCATCCACCAGTGGCGTCCGATCCACACCTGGTCCGAGAAGCGGGTCTGGGAAATCATCAAGCGTCATGGGATCCGCCCGCATCCGGGGTACTATCTCGGTTGGGGAAGGCTCAGCTGTATGCTGTGCATCTTCGGTGACAAGGACCAGTGGGCCAGCGCCAGAGAGCTGGACCTAAAAGCCTTCAACCGGGTGGCGAAATACGAGAAGCTCTTCGACATGACGATCGACCGGAACCTCACCGTCACCGAGATGGCTGATCGCGGAACGAGCTTCTTGGGCAAGGGTGACAAGGGGCTGGCCTACAAAGCCTACAAGAAGGTTGCGCTCAGCACGTCCTGTCCGCCTGAGTACCTGATGGTCCGACCGGGGATGCCGTGGAAGATGCCGGCAGGGGCGTTCAAGAAGGCTGGAGGGCCAACGTAATGCGGTTACCTGTCATCTGCGAAGTCCGGAACAACCACGTCGTCGGCGTTCATGTCTGCAAGGACGAGGCGGATTGCGTGTTCACGTTCCGGAAGATCTGCAAGGAGACCACGAATCTGACCGAGCCGGAGATCGAGACCGGCTACAGGCATGAGTATGTGAAGGTCGGTGATGGATCGATCTGCCTTGCGTCAGCCGAGATCCCCGAGGGATTGAAGACGTGAAGCGTAAAACGAGAAGGCGCTGCGTCCAGTGCAAGATGCGTCGGAGGGTCTGCCGTACTTCCGGGCTATGCGTGGAGTCGTGTTGCCACGGCCCTCACACGGACAAGGAGATCCACTAGCCCAGGCTCTCCTCCCGCACGCTGCCTTTGAAGACGATTTCCCCGCACAGGACGGTGAAGACTGACCCGTCCGGCTCCCGGACCTTGACGTCGAAGACGTAGTGCTGCGTCAGGTTCGGGAGCCCTTGCGTGTCGGCGGGCGTCAGGGAGATCTGGACATCGCCGGCAACCGCGTCGAGCACAGTGACCCCACCGAAGATCGTGCTCTTCTTGATGAGCGGTGGATCCTGGTCATTCAGATTCTTCTTCAGGGAGAAGTGGACCCGGGATCCGGTGAGATCGAACGGGGCGTTGTCTTTTGTTATGGTCACGCCGAAGGTGAACTCATCTCCCCGGTTCCCTTTCAAGATTACGCTCATAATTCCCTCGCTCAGCTTCTCACGTCTTGAACGTTCACTCCCGGCCGCCCAACGACGGTGACGCCCACTCCCCGTGGAGGATTGGGCGGCGTCACCAGTTTACCACGCGGCCGCCCAGGTGTAGGCGGTGTTGCGAGTACGACGATGACCAGCTCGCTGATCCTCACTTCATCAGACACGTTCTCGACGAAGTCGAGAGCCTGGTCTGTGCCGACTTGTTCGAGGATCTCGACCACCTCGCCGACAGCTCGGGCAAGGGCCCGCGGCCGCACTGTGGCTTCCGTGATCTGCTCGACCTCGATGATGAGGCGGTTGAGCTTCATCGGCCGGGCGGTGGCTTCGTCGATTTCTTCCACTTCCGCCACGACCCGGACCATGGCCTTTAACTGCTGGGCCTGCTCGAGGAGCTGCTCGATCTCGTCGACGAATCGGATCATCATCCGCGGCCGAGCCGTTGCCTCCGGGATGCTAAGCACGTCTGCGATCGCCCGCACCAGCGTCCGGAAGATGGCCGTGTCCTCGCTGACCTCTTCCGTGTCAGCGACGTCCCTGGTCATTGCCCGCGCGGCCGTTGTGGCTTCGCTGATCTCCTCCGTGTCGGAGACCTCACGGACAATGCCCTTAATCCTCTCTGTGGCTTCGTTGATTTCCTCGGTGTCGGAGACCTCACGGACAATGCTCAGGGCCGACGTCGTGGCTTCTTGAACCTCCTCGGTCTCGTCCACGAACCGGGTCATGGTCCGGGGCGATGCCGTGGCTTCAGGTATCTCAACCGTTTCGTTTATCACCCTGACCAGCGCGCGCGGGGCGGCGACGGTCTCGGAGATCTCCTCGGTGTCGGCGACGTCGACGACCTTTGTGAGGACGGCAAAGACCGCTTCGGTGATCTCCTCCGTGTCCGCGACTTCGACGACGGTAGCGAGGACGGCGAAGACCGCTTCGGAGATCTCCTCGGTATCCCCATCCTCACGGGTCATGGTCCGCGCGGCGGTCGTGGCTTCGCTGATCTCCTCCGTGTCGGCGACGTCGACGACGGTAGCGAGGACGGCAAAGACCGCTTCGGTGATTTCCTCGGTGTCGGCGACGTCGACGACCTTTGTGAGAACGGCAAAGACCGCTTCGGAGACCTCTTCGGTATCCCCCTCCTCACGGGTCAGGGCCAGGGCAGCGGTCGTGGCTTCGGATATCTCCTCGGTGTCCCCATCCTCACGGGTCATGGTCCGCGCAGCGGTTGTGGCTTCGCTGATTTCCTCGGTATCCCCGTCCTCACGGGTCATGGTCCGTGCGGCGGTGGTGGCCTCGGAGATCTCCTCCGTGTCGGCGGCGTCGACGACGGTAGCGAGGACGGCAAAGACCGCTTCGGTGATTTCCTCGGTGTCCCCGTCCTCCCTGACCAACCCCAAGACGGCGGCGGTGGCCTCGTTGATTTCCTCGGTATCCCCGTCTTCACGGGTGATCGCCAAGGCGGCCGTTGTGGCTTCGTTGATCTCCTCGGTGTCTCCGTCCTCGCGGGTCATGGTCCGCGCGGCGGTCGTGGCTTCGCTGATCTCCTCCGTGTCTCCGTCCTCACGGGTCAGGGCCAAAGCGGCGGTGGTGGCCTCGGAGATCTCCTCGGTGTCGGCGACGCTTTCCACGAGAGCCGCACCGCCAAGGGTCCAGGGCGCATCACACTCGGTTCGGCCGTCTCCGGTCCCATAGGTGAGTCCCTCGTTCCCGTGGGCCGATGTATCCCTTTGGCGAAGGACGACTTTGAGGCGATCCCCCGCCGCAAACGCGCCAATATCGACGGAGGTGAGGGTGAAGGTCTTCAGCCCGGCCGTGGATTGCTGCTCGGTTGCGAAGGACGAGATCGACTGCTCGACGCATGAGGAGTTGACACGGGCAACGGCAACCGATGCTTGAAGATCGTTGTTTCCCGTCTGAATGTCCATCCGCACCGTGTAAGTGCGCGAGCCGCTGCCGCCTCCGGTGTCCGGATCTCCCGCAGGACTGAAGAGGAAGTCATCCTCGGTTGTGAGGTTGGCGACGCTTATCGCGAGGGTGTTGACCGCCTCACCCGTGCGGTCGGCCACCTTGTCGAAGTTGTCCCCCCCTGAGCAGTCGGAGTTCGTCTGGAGACTGATGTAGGTTTCAGCCATCAGGGCCTCGCCTCATCCGATGCGATCTCCGTGACCATCTGCTTCCAGTCCAAGCAGTTGACCTCGCCAAGCTGACCGCCTTGCTTGACGCAAGTGCATCCGTGCGATTGATACTCGTCGAAATTCTGGACGACGGTCTTTCGATTGCCAGCGTGATAGACGACGAGAGCCGCGACGTTCTCGGACGGCGCATCGCAACAGCGGCCGTCCCCTGAATCGAACGTGCTACTGTCGAGGTAGTAATACCGCCATGCCTCGATCGGCAGGAAGTTCACCCAGAAGTCGGAGAAATCCGCCATCGCGCGGAAGCTCCCGAGAGGACCGCTGTTCGCCATCCACCCGATAATACCAGATGACGACGCGAAAGGTTAGATCGCTCGGGTTTCGCGCCTACGGCGGAGAAGTTGGGCCTCGCTGAGCGAGCGGGAGATCCCGGCCGTGCGGACCCAGTAGGAGATCGTGGCATCCTTCACGCCAGTTTCCCGTGAGATCTTCCATGCGCTCTCGCCTGCACGATAGCGGCGCATCACCTCAGCATACTTCGGGTGCTTAGAGGGAGAATTCTTCCGGTGAAACTTCGGGATGCGCTCCCAACGAAGGGCCGCCTCGGCGTCGGCCTTCTTGACCACAAGATATGGGAGCAATCGCTTCACGATCTTCCTGGATGCTAAAGACCCAAAGACAATGCTGTGCATTACATCTCCACGCATACACTTTCCTCTCCGCGCTATTGATCCGGTGCCTAGCTTTTCGCGGATGTGATCGAGAACTGATCGATTCTTCTGCGCGATGGTTAGCCGGACATTGAGATAACCCATCATTCGGTACACGCCTATGCAGCCATCGCCGTCGACAAATCCGGCGAGCCACGCCCAGAAGGTAGGCGGGAGCTTACCCAAGAAGTTCAGACGCCTGAGAACGTGTGATTTACGAACACCTTGAGCGTATCGCTGGACGTCTTCTCGAACTTCGAGGCGAAGTTCGCAATCGCGAGCGACTGGGTGATCGAACCATCGGTGAGGCTGTCAGGCAGATCGAGCGTGGCGATGTCGGCCGCGTTCGCCTCGCCCGTGGTGTAGCTGACACGCCAGGTGATGATGTCGGCTCCGGCACCGGGATTGTCCCCGTCACCGTCGTCCGTCTGGGGATAGGTGCCGTCGATCGCCTTCTCGGAGCCGACCAGAAGCGCTGACCCCGTGGTCGTCTGGAGCTTGACGTCGGTCTTCGTCGGGGCGGTCGCCGTGCCCGCGTTGGTGCCGAGGCGCATTCCGGCGACGGTGAAGAGAGCGGCCTCAGCCGCACCCAGATGGGCATAGTACTCGTCGCCGGCGTTGGTGATGATGTTGTGCGTGACCATCGTCCTCGTCTTGCCGGTCTTGACGTTCTTGAGGACGGCGATGACCTGGCCGGTGATCCGGCACTTGTCGTTGGGACCACGGAGGCCGGGACGCTTGCTCAGCTCCGCGGCCGAGAGCGGCTTGGTCCCGGGAGGTGCCGGGACGAGCTGGGACTTCTCGGGATTGCTGACAATCTTGGGCTTGCCCAGAACGGGAGCAACGCTCTCGCTGATCGTCTCTTTGTCGTCCATTTCGCTCTCCTCCGGAAGTACCGAGGTCAAGGCCCACAGTATACCATGGCCCGGATGGGCGTAAAGGGTTCTCGTGAAACGCCAGGAATGTGGAATAAGAAAGACGTGGAGGTTTTATTTTATGAGCGTTTCGTGCTCCAACTGCGGTCAGGAGTGGCCCCGGGATCCGGCCGAGCAGGTCCCCTGCCCCGTCTGTCGCGCGCCCGTGGGGCGGAAGTGCAAGCGGCCGAGCGAGCACGGCACCTGGGGAGGCCAGCCCCATCCCGCCCGGGATCAGGCCGCCATGAACGCCGGACTGCTCAAGAAGTGACGGGCCGCACCCAAGGGGACTGGACGTCCCCCAGCGTCCCGTGGTAGGACTGGGCGTCCCAAGATACCTGTACAACGAACCCTTTTCTAAGGAGGCATCCATGGGCAAGGAGTCAAAGATCAGTTGGACCGACGCTAGCTTTAATCCGTGGTGGGGGTGCGTTAAGGTCAGCCCGGCGTGTACGAGATGCTACGCAGAAACCTTCTCCAAGCGCGTAGGGAAGTCCGTCTGGGGCAAGGACGCGCCAAGGCGGTTCTTCGGCGACAAGCACTGGAATGAGCCCCTGAAGTGGCAGAAGGCTGCCCTGAAGGAAGGCGTCCGGAAGAAAGTATTCTGCGCTTCCATGGCCGACTGGCTGGAGGAGCGGGACGACCTCGTGGAGCCTCTGGCCCGATTGCTCGAACTCATCGCCGCGACGCAAAATCTGGACTGGTTGCTCCTGAGCAAGCGGGTTGGATCATGGGCAGACCGGATGAGGCAGGTGATCAAGAAGACGCATGGAGCTGGCAGTACACTCGCGTCCTTCTGGCTCGACGGGAATCCGATGAAGAACGTCTGGATGGGTGCCACGACCGAGAACCAGCTGCGGGCAAACGATCTGATCCCGCAGCTGTTCATGATCCCCGCTTCCATCCGCTGGCTGTCCGTTGAGCCGATGCTTGGCCTCTTAAACCTGCGGAGATTTCTTCCGCACGATAACTTGCATGGGAGAAGGTCTGACTACCCCGAAGCGATCGACTGGGTGATCGTGGGCGGCGAATCCGGCCACGGAGCTAGGCCGATGGATGCTGTGTGGGTCCGCAATCTGCTCGACCAGTGCAAGGATGCCGGAACGGCCTTCCATTTCAAACAAAAAGGAAATGTCCTGGCCAAGAGCATGCACTGTGCGTCCATGAAGGGCGACGATCCCAAGGAATGGCCCCAGTGGATGCGGATCCAGGAGTTCCCGAAGGTGGAGGCGAAGGACTGATGGCGAGACGACGGAGGCGGACGTTCGAGAACGAGACCGTCTGGGATCCTGCCGGCGACCCCGACAAGCGGGCACACTGGACCTGCAGTCGGTGTGGGGAGCAGGTCGGCCCGAGTCAGGGCATTCAGGATTTCAACGATCCGAAGAATCCGAAGCGGCGGTGCTCCCCCTGCGATGCGGATCATGTGAACAACGACCCAGTGGAGAAGATGGTGCTCCCACCCACGGTCTATTCCAAGCCGCCGACCCCGAAGGCCGCAGCGCCTCCAGCCCCAAAGCCCCCAAGTACCCAAGCACCTAAGCCCCCAAGTACCCAAGTACCTGAGCACTCAAGTACCCAGGCACCTGAGTCCCCGAAACCCGGGGACCTTTTCTAGGAGCTGAACATGGCGAAAGAAACGATTACCCTCGACCAGTTGGAGGAGATCCTGCTCCGGGCAACCAGCGTGGTCGACCCGGGCGACGTGCCGACACTGATGTGGGCGATCCGGCAGGAAGCCCCCAAAGAGCATTACGAGCTTCTCCACGTTCAAGGTTTCGTCGAGCCCTTTCTCGTCGGCGAGGCGAAGACTTGGGAGGAGTTCGAGACAAAGATCGTCGAGTTCCTGGAGGAGGAGGGCGAGTACAACCCGGACGAGGATGGCCTGTTCTTCATCAGGCTGGACCCCGACGGGAAGCTGAAGGGCGTCTGCTCGTTCTCAAACGTGTTCATGGACAAGATGAAGGAGCGGGCCGATGGCAAGGCGAAAGCCACGAGTTGATTGGGTCATCCTGGACGCGAACAAGCAGGTGATTGAGTGCCTGCGGTGCGGCGAAACCCGGCCGCTGAGCAAGTTCATTCCCGCATCCGTCACCCAGTTCGTCAAGAAATCGAGGGCATTCGAGGTCCTCCACGAGGACTGCAAACCCAAGGAGAAAAACTAATGGGAACAAGAGCGGATTTCTACCTCGGCCGCGGCGAGAACGCCGCTTGGATCGGATCCATCGCATGGGATGGCTATCCGGATGGATTCAAAGACACAGGCATCATGGAAGCCGACACGGAAACGCGCTTCGTGGATGCCGTAAAAGCCATCTCCAAAACGCGCGATGACTGGACCTCTCCGGACCAAGGCTGGCCCTGGCCGTGGAAAGACAGCCAGACAACGGATTACGCCTACGCCTTCGACGACGGAAAGGTGTGGTGTTCCCACTACGGGCACGAGTGGTTCGACCCCTTGAAGCCCGAGCCGGATCTGGAAGCGGAAGACTGCAAGGTCGCAGTCTTTCCGGACATGACGTCCAGGAAGAACGTCACGCTCGGCGAAAGGAGCGGCTTGATTACACTCGCTCCACCCAGCGCACTCAGGGAGGAGGAGAAGCGTTTCAAGAAGGGTGGATGAGGAATGAGCAAGCTGGCAGACGGCCTCTTTAGGGCCCTCCACAGCGTCGAGAACGCCAGGCATCGCTGGGACAAACGACGCCATACGGGCCTCACCGATGAGGGGCTCCGTGGAGCGATCGCGGAGGAGTTTGGGATCCAGGGTGGCCAGAGCGGGCCGGACAGGGTTTCCATCTCGTACACCGGCGGCAGCAATCCTCGGTTCTGGTACGACGTCAACTTCAACAAGCCGCCCACGCTTCACGGCCGACGTCTTCTGGACGCGGTCCGGGAGATCATGGATATCCGTATGCCCAGAAGGCAGGGCGGTCAATTGGACCTACCTTTTCTCAAGGAGATGACAGCGTGAAACTTGTCCTGAAAGCGTTCTCGTCCAACGAGGACTTCACCGGCGACTGTGATTACGCCTTCCTGGACCTCACGAAGGAGTACGCTGAGATGCTCCTCAAGCGGATCGAAAAGGCCCAGCGGATGAAAGCAGAGGACTCCTGCTTCTACGCTGTGAAGTACTGGGATGCCTCCTGCGAGTACTTCAAGTACCACGACGGGTTTGAGCAAGCCCAGGATGCGAACGGGAAATCGCTGGAGGAGGCCATCAACAGCGAGGAGTACGCGGTTGTCACGGACTTCACGCCGCCCGAGGATTCCTATGCTCGGTCAGACTGTGACCAGGCCGTCGTGGACCACGAGAGCGTACGGTGGATGTGCTACCCGAAGCACTGCGATAGCACCACGATCGACACCATGAGGCTCCTGCTGGACGTCATCGAACAGGCCGCCGGCAGGAAGCTGGACGAGGTGGGAGCGGCGAAGTAGACTGACGGCTTGATGGCAGTCCAGAGCGGCTGCCGGCTTGGCAAGAAGGGTCGCGCGTCGTGGTGTGACACGATAGGGTCAACCGCCGAATCGAGGTTGCGGGGAGCGGTATCCTCGTCATGTCGGTGGCAGCCGGAACCCGCTTTGCTCTTCGACGAGAATCGAAGCGCGCATGTCGTGGTCGCAAACGACTGGACATCCGGTCAGAGGCGATACACGGCCGCGGTGCTTGCCGAGCGAGAATGACGCGGTAAGCGGGATCGCCGTGCCCCCGCCGTTGGTGCCGAGACGCTGAGCGAACGTCGGTACGCGGCCAAGTGACTCACGGTAGCCGGTAAGAATCCGGCCGCGACCCTTCCTCCAAGCCTTCTTTGAAAACTGGGGCCCGAAATGGTTTCGACCGGGATGTACTACCATAAGCAGCGTGCCGTGGTTGGTCACGAGGCCACGTAAAAACGCGACCACAAATCATCTGCCAACAACGTGTTGCAGTTCCGCGCTCCGGCGCGGGCTCTCGCGGCTTAACCCGCGACGTCGCTAGGGATGACGCCGATAGTCCTCAAGCGACGCAAATGCATCGTGCTGCTCACCCCTAAGAGTCCGGGAGACGGGTGAAAAGATACAATCCGTGACTGGATCTATGGCCGCCGCTCTCGCGCGGACCTGTGATTGAGATGCCGCCAAGCTAAAAGCGTTATGCTACGCACGTAGACGCCTTGGAAGTTAATCCTTGGGAACCGGGTTCGATTCCCGGCGGGTCCACCATTTCTTCACTTCACGAGGGATCCATGAACCAAACAGAACACCTGCTGACCATCCTGTCCGAGGAAGCCGCCGAGGTTACGCACCGGGCCTGCAAGGCGGCGCGGTTTGGGCTTACGGACATCGACCCCGTGAGGAAGGAGACGGCCACACGCCTTCTCGAACAGGAGATGGGAGACCTGATGGCTGTCTTTGAAATGCTTGGGCTTCGCATCCACGAGGATGACAAAGACGCCAAGATGGCGAAGGTCAAGAAGTACATGGACTACGCCCGCAAGCGCGGGACTTTGGAAGCGGAAACGCACTCTTAAAAACGAACGGTATAACTCGGCACTGCAATAGACAGAGGGAGGGGATTTGCGTCCCCTACGCAAACCCTGTGGGTGCAAGCCCCGCTGCCGGGAGCGTTTCTGGGAGGTGTGGGTATGAACCGTCGAGAACTGCTCAAGATGTTCGCCGCCATTCCGGCCATCGCGGTCGTGGGTATCCCAACCGGAACATATCGCGCGATCCTCCAAGCCAAGATCGGGGGCCAGTGGGTTCATGCCGCTGGCGTACTCGCTACATTCACCGACGTAACATATCGGTCAGTCAGGATCGACGAGCACGGCCACACCACCACAATCGGCGATCCGTTCACCGCAGGCCTCTTCCCGGGGGACTCGATCACGGCTCAGGCGAAGCTCAAGTACTCCAACGGGGTCAAGGAGAAGCTGCGGCTGCTGGAGACGTTGTACGAACTCGATCCCGAGGGGCGGCTGCAGGAAACAGGCCGAATCGATAAGGTCATTGCTGCTTGAAGACCTGTGCTTTCAACGCTGGAGGGACTCGAGTGGCGGAATTGGGTTACGCTGCGGAGCTGAAAGAGCAAACTGCTACTGGAGGGAATTAACCTTCTGGCGCCGTCCTCGGGTGGGGGCTCAGCCCCAATGCCGGTTCGACTCCGGCCTCAGAAAGCGAGGAACTTGTCCCTCCAGCGTTGAAAGCATCATCAGTTTTGGAGATGGCAAACAGTGAACACAATTAAGCGAGCGTGGGCGTGGCTGGTATGGCTTCTGACGAGAAGACCTGTCCGAATCAGGAGGCATGCCTATATGATTCCTGCCCGCCGCAGGAAGGATATGACGCCAGAACAGGGGGTTGAGTGCCTCCGGGAGAACATCAAGGTTCAGGATTCGAAAGAACTATGAAATATACCGTAGAGCTAGGGGGTAGTGGCCTGAAGGCTACGGCGCAAAGAGGGTACGTGTGGTTGGTTCCGGTCTTCCCCCTCCCGGGGTTGGGGCTATTACGTGGCGCCACTAACCACGTAGGCTCCAACCCCGGTTGGTCGGATTTGCAGAAAACGGAGAAACCATGAAGAGCAAACACTGTCGTAGATGGCGCTGTGGGAAGCCCGGTTGCCAATGCAACTGCAAGGCGTGTCGTAAGGTGAAGAAGGATACAGATATTCGGACTACGGAGGGGAAATGACAGACGATTTGACGTTGGGCCTAAAACCCAAGAAATACAAATGCTCCAACGGGCACAAGTGGGAAGACCCCCCCGGAACATCGTCATTGAGTGGCGGCTGGACATTCAACTTTCACGATCCCCGCTTCGACAAGGCCCACGAGATGTCTCTGAAGCTTGGCCCGTACTGCAACATCTGCCTCCATGAGCGGCTCAAGACGCTTCTGGCGGATGTCGGCGTCGTACAGGAATCCGACAGACAGTGAATGGAGGATTATGATGGCGCTGGGCTGGGGCTTAATTCGAGGAAACGGAGTGGGGTGGGGCGACCCACAGATCATAGCATGAAACAGCTTCCAGTGAATAAGATTCTTGTGGGGGACGCCCTTGAGCGTCTCCACGAGCTGCCGGATTCTTGTGTGCGTTGCTGCGTGACCAGCCCACCCTACTGGGGTCTCCGGGATTACGGGGTCAAAGGGCAGCTTGGCATGGAGAGCACGCCTGGCGAGTACGTCTCCCGAATGGTGGAGATATTCCGCGAGGTGAGGCGAGTGCTACGCAATGACGGGACGCTATGGCTCAATCTTGGAGACACGTATCTCGCCGGCGGCCGCGGGGGCGACACGGGCCAATCGGGACTCCAAGGGTCAACCAGGTCACAAGACGAAAGCAAAAAGGCCAAAGGATCAGGCCCAAGGATTGGTCATCGCTCCAGTTTCAGGCGAGACAGGATGCCCCGCCAAGATAAGCCCCACAAAACGGCGCCGGCGCTCAAGGCTAAAGACCTCGTGGGGATTCCTTGGCGCGTAGCCCTCGCTCTTCAAGCGGATGGCTGGTATCTCCGCAGGGACATCATCTGGTCGAAACCCAACGCCATGCCGGAAAGCGTGACTGACAGGCCGACGAAGGCACACGAGTACATCTTCCTGATGAGCAAAAACGAGAGGTATTACTATAATGCGGACGCAATACGAGAACCCGATTCCGGATTGGACCACCCACGCAACATTCTTCACAAGCCCGAACCAAGCGGGAGCCGATTCAACCCCAATGTAGGAATTCGGAAGGCGGCCGGCCGGAATGGTGACGGGCGTAATAAGAGATCCGTGTGGACAGTCAATACCCAGCCGTTTCCCGATGCACACTTTGCCGTCTTCCCGGAGAAGCTGATCGAGCCCTGCATATTGGCGGGGTGCCCAAAAGGAGGGGTGGTGCTTGATCCCTTCATTGGCAGCGGTACGACGGCCTTGGTTGCTCTCAAGGCCGCACGACTGTTCATCGGCATCGAGTTGAATACCAAATACGCCAAGATGGCTGAAAAGCGGATATGGCAGGAGAAGAATCAGGCGAGGCTGTGCTGATTCAGAATTCGAGGAGACAGTGAAGCAGATGGAGGTGAATGTGGATAAGGCTGAACGGAAGTCGTTGGCGGAGATTTACGCCATGCTTGCCCATCTGCGGTACGAGTTGGAACAAGATGGGATTGAAAAGCTCCTGACCGACAGACTGGGAATTAACTTCGTTGCTCTTCATGGTGAGGTTGTCCGAGCAGTCGAAATAATCGTTACCAAAACTTGAGAGTGATTGGATCGAGGGAGTCATGAAGCAGGTGAATAAGCCCGTACTCGTGCCGCTGGCCCCCACTCTGGCCCAGATGAAACGATACCGGGTTCACTACGCAACCGCTGTAGGGGAGGACCCGATTTGCGGACGGCCCGCAAAGATCAGGACGAAGGATTGGCCGCTTGTTACCTGTAGAGCCTGCCAGAAGCTTCGGCCACGATAAACAGATCGAGGATTCAATGAAGCCCAGAGGAATACGACCACGGTGGTTTGGGATGCTGCTCCATTACATCTGCTATCCAATCACAAGTATCTGGCCTACCGCATCCTGGCCGATTGTCCGGTGTCTATGGTGTGGATATATCGGGACCAACCACGGGAAATGTAACTGCTACAGCTAACGAGGGGATGATGACTACAGCACAAAAGCTGAAGGTGGCCGAGAGGGTGGCGAAGCGGTTCCACTACCACTACGAGAAGCAGGCCCCGGACTACGGCTACAAGACCCGCAAGGCTACTGCGGTCCCGTGGTCCAAGCTCCCCAAGAGCAACAAGCAGTTGATGATCTCGTCCGTGTTCCGCACCCTGCTCGACACGGACATGCTTTGATCGAGGGGACGATGACACAGAGCGAACAACTCGCGGTCATGAGGCCATTGGTAGAGGCGCTGGCGTCCTATCCATGCGCCAACCAAACAGGTAGGTATCTGCCAGAATGCAAGAATCCGGAGTGCGAAACGAACAGGGAGGGGCACCGTCACCAACATTTCGGAGACATTCGGAACTGCGGGGGATGTCCCATTTGCAAGGCGAAGGCATTTGTGGCAATCAAGAAGGAATCGTAGATCGAGGGAACAGATCATATGACGCCACGCGAGAGAGTTGAAAGCCTGATCCATGACTTCCCGGCTGAAGTTGGATGCCAAGGGCAGAGGGTGATTAGCGCGATAGAGGATCAGATCACGGAAGCTCTTGCACAAGAGCGCATGATCGGCCCCTCATTGAAGCGTGCAGAGCAGGATGTGATTGATGCGGCGTCGGCATTTTCCTCAATTGCGACTAGCGATAACGTGAGCATCCCAGATTGGAAGGATATCACCGTGAGGTTACATGTAGCAGTTGGGCACCTGAAGGCCGAGCAGAGACTCTAATCAGTAATAAGGACTACGGAGAAAAAGCCTATGGCGGACCCAAAGAACAAACCGAGCATCGAGGAGTTGGAGCGGATGATGGATGAGAAGGGGCAGGGGAAGATCCGCCTCAATCCTGATGGGGGTATCGAGGGGATCCCGAGGATAGGGCTCTACAGTGGACGGGCATCCGGAAAAACGTCTGAGATGCACCGGCTCCTTGGAAAACACATCCACGCCCAATGCAAGGCGCGGGGCAAAAAGGATGCCGTGATAGCCACGGCCCACGGCAACTACCGCGTCAGGGTCACGAAGATGCGGAAGCCCAAAGGCGGGAAGATCGAATTCAAAAGCATCTAACGGGGGATTGAAGAATGGGCGTCAGTTATTCAAGGCTGGAGGTCATGCTTGTGTGTGCCTCCTGCACCGAGTCCTTCTACGGGAAACGCCCTCGCAAGCTGTGTGACGAGTGCCGTCGTGATCCGATGGGGTCCTGTAAGGTGGCTGAACGCCGACACCGTAAGAGCAAGTGCGGGTGCCCCGAGACGTGGATACGTTCGTAATTCGGGAGATCGAAGAATGGTTTACAAATGCGCTCATTGCGGAGGCCCGGGGGGCTTTCAGGGCCATGCTTTGGGGAATCCCATGACCTTTTCGTGCAAGAAGGGGCGCGAGAATCTGGAGCGAAAAGCCAAGGGGCTTCCTCCAAAATGGCGAGAGGGTGAGATCCTGGGTTTTGATGAGCTTGAGGCCGAACGCGACCGCCTAGAGCTCGTGGCAAAGGCTGCGAGCCGGTATACCGACTGTGTTGCCGAGTTCGCGGATCAGGGCGCGAGCGCCTGCGCCAGTGCATGTACAGAACATTACAGCGCGCTGGAAGACGCCGTGGTTGACTGGGAGAAGAAGCAGAATACAAAAGTGACGTGTATGAAGTGCGATCAGGTCATCGAAGGGATGCGCGTGACTACAGACTTGGGCGACTACCACGATGGGGTATGCCCTCCAAAAGAGACGTCTATCGCCTTTACTTACCAGGAGGGCGGGAGGCTCAAGCACCGAATGACTGACGGGACGGTGCGTGACTCAAAAGATTCGAGCATGGTGCGGTGCCCCAAGTGTGGGGCTGATAGCAACGCAGCGCACCCTTGTACGGACACATCAAAAGATTCACGCCCACTCCCGGCTGTCACGTACCGTTGCCCTGAATGTGGGGGCGTGTCGGCAAGTGGCGAAGGCAAGGAAAAGTCCTGTACTTGCCGTTGAATGAAAGGACTGTGAAATGAGTGATGAAGTGGAGCGGGTGGACTGTTCGCACAGTCGGACTCAACCGTTTTTCGACCCTATCCGTGGCCCCGTTAAAATCTGCATTCGATGTTGGGTGGTTCTGGATTCGAGCGGAAAACCAATTCCGAAATAGTCAGTATGGGAGTGAAGAGAATGAAACACGAGATTTGTGCCCGCCTCGACCTGCGCCATAGGTGGAGTAAATGGTACAGGATAGCAGGGATCATGGCTTATTGGGCTCGGGACTGCGACCGGGCGGGGTGTTCGGCTTCGCAAAGCCAGAGGAAGAGACCTAAGCGGGGATATAGCGTCTACCGGGACAAAGGTGCAGAATTCGAATAAGGAGAAAGCCGTGAACAGACGTGGATTCTTTGGAACGCTAGTAGCTATCGCGGCAGGTGTCGGGTTTCCTAAACCAAAAACCCATACGGGAAACGTTGCTCTGTTGGCCTCGGCTGGACCCAACTGGCAGTCCATGGATAGCGGAATATTCCTCGGGGATGTGACTACCGCACCTACGGACGACCCCACCGCAAGCGGCTTCATGTATTCCAACTCGGGTGCGGGGACATGGCGGGGTTCTAACGGAAAGATATCACGGGTGTAGTGATCAGAATGCGGAAAGGCCTAAATGGGAGATCTGAGTATGAACCTGACAGCAGCCAAACTCGGCCAGAAATTCCGCATCCCCGACTGGCACGGCGGGTACGCCAAATGCTGTCGTCCAGGTGAACCGGCCACATTCGAGATAGTGGAGTGCGATAACGATATGTTCGGCTTGGGCCAGAAATGCACGGTATGTGGCAAGGTGGTCCCAAACGATTCCACCTTCGTAATGGAAGTCGAGCCCATTTACTGAATTCGGAGAGAGTGAAATGGAAGAAGAGCTCGAATGCCCCAAGAGTCCTGGAAACCGTCATTGTTGGAGGACGAGCGGATCGTATGGCCATGCCCACAACGACTGCCAAGAATGTCACGGTTGCGGTGCGTCCCGCGAGTACGCTGGGAGCCTTGCCCAAGCGGTGGATCAGGCACCAGCGTTTCATTTTGACGCCGACGAACCAAAGCCCGGACAGCGGTGGCGGGATGACAAGAATATCTACGTCCTCACAAAGCGAGGTTGGATCGAGAAGCCTGCATGGTGCCATTTGTGCTTAAACGCACCATTGACGTGCCTTGAATGTGGGGACCCTTTCTGGGAAGAGCCGAACCTACACAGGCACAAAGATCATCTGTGTATCGGGCGGTCAGGGGACAACATCTTGGCCCAACAGCCTCGATCATAGAATTCGGATGAGCCGCTTTTGGATGTGGTTGGTGTGGAATGTGCCCCTTGGTCTTCTTGCTCCTATCGTCATGGGATGGGCGATGGGATCTAAGCCGAGAAGGAATCGATGAACAAAGACATCGAGTGTCCGCTGGAAACGGAGGTTAAGGAGAGCACACCGGCTCTTGCGGTGAAACGGTGTGAGTGTCCTGCGTTTCCAGGGGTCAACGGCACCCCTTCACAACATGCGTCGGGCGGGTGTTCCCGATCCCCGGAGAAGGAATGTTACGAGGTCAACTGGTGTTGCCTGTGCTTGGAAATCCACAAATATAGAAAGCACTGAAACGTTCCTGTACACTGGTATAAGAAAGATAGGAGGCAATATCATGGACGTCACCCCCGCAAGCGCCGATCACTTGGGAGAGGATCCCAAGAAGCCCGTGAAGCTGAACCTGAAGTCAGGACTTTCCAAGATCATGGGCAAAATAAAGCTGGCACCGCGGCCGTCGCTCTCCTCGGGGATTCACGCCGCAAAGACGGTCGAGGAGCTGAACACGATCATGGCCGGGATCGCGAAGCTCACGGGCGTCGGCAACAAGACGCGTCGGCGGCTGGAACACGCGGCCGACGTGCGCCGGAAATCCTTCAAGACCGTCGACGTCTAAAGTTTCCTTTTCCTCCCTCTCTGAGGCGATGACGGTCCTCCCGGGCCCCATCGCCTCCTTTTTTTACTGGAGATCCCGTGATTGAAACCAAGACACTCAAGGCCACGCTATACAACACGGAGGGAAATGCGGACAAGGTGTATGTGACCTGGATCGAGCGGGTCCCAGGCGGGTACGTCGTCAACGCCCAGTGGGGGCGCCGCGGCGGATCCATGCAGGCCGGGACGAAGACCAAGAATCCCGTCTCCGAGGAGAAGGCTGACGCCATCATGGCGAAGGTCCTCAAGGACAAGCAGGCCAAGGGATACCATGCCGGCAAGGATGCTCCCGCCTACTCCATGGTCAAGGATGCGGTGGACACGGGGATCCGGCCCCAGCTCCTCACCCCCGGCACCGAGGATGATATCGACACGTTCGTCAACGACCCCGCCTGGGGCGCCCAGCAGAAGATGAACGGGAAGCACCTCATCGCCAAGGCTCTCGACGGAAGGGTCACGGGGATCAACAAGCGTGGGCTGGAATGTCCAATGCCAGAGTCGGTCCAGGAGGCCCTGAAAAACCAGAACGTCCTGCTCGACGCCGAGGTGATCGGGGACGCCCTTCACGTCTTCGACCTGATGGCCACCGGCCCGAATCTCGAACAGAACTACAGGGACTACGGGCTGGACTATCGTTGCCTGCTGGCGCTGATGGCCACCAAGGACGCCAATTCCCCCCACGTCAAGTTCGTCGGATTGGTGATGGGCAAGAAGGCCAAGCGCGCCCTGGTGACGTCGCTCAAGAAGAGGCACAAGGAAGGCGTCGTCTTCAAGAAGCTGAAGGCTCCGTACCGCCCGGGTCGGGCCAACTCGCTGAAGAAGGCCGACAACGTCAAGATCAAGTTCTACGCCGAGGTGGCGGCCGGCGTCATGCGGTGGACCGAAAAGTCATCGGTCGAAGTAGGCCTTCGGACGAAGGTGATGGGAAGGCCCTATCTCGTGTCGATCGGCAAGGTCACCGTCCACGCGAAGTATGCCCCCCAGATCGAAGAGGGTAGCATCATCCGGGTGAAGTACCTGTACGCGACCGAGGCAGACCAGTTGTTCCAGGCACATCTGGATCCGACCGACGACGGCAGCGTCATCGCCGACCAAGGCAAGGCCGATCCGGTGACCGCTCTGAAGCACGAGGGTAAAGACGAATGAAGGCTTCCAGGAAACCCACGTCTCCCGACGCGATCACAACCGCGCGGATCCTGGGGCTGCTCCGGGAGCGGCACTCAGATCAGGAGTGGTCCTTCTTCGAGGAGCTGGCCACCTCCGGAACCGAGCACGAGCGCTACATCGACGGTTTCGCCATGCACCTCTGGGCAAGCAAGAAGTGGCGTCGGATCGCCTACGAGATCAAGGTCTCCCGGGCCGATCTCATGGGAGAGCTGGACCGCAAGCCGGAAAAGCGCGTGGCCGCCATGGAGGTCTCCAACCAGTTCTTCTACGTCGTCCCCACCGGCCTCTTCGACAAGCGTGAGCTTCCTCAGAACTGCGGCCTGATCGAGGCGCACAAGAGCGGTCTGCGCGTCAAGGTCGCCGCCAGGTACCGAGAGATCGGGCCTCCCAGCCACGCCTTCGTCGCGCGCATGCTTCAGCGGATGCAGGGTTACGCACGTCCGGACGTTTCGTGTTTCAAGTACGCGGGGCGGGAGATGACGGAGGAGGAGTTCCGGAAGTTCGCCGAGGACAGCATGCCCGCCCAGATGGAGGTGGCGATCGGGAGCAAGGTTCACGACGAAGTCGAGAGATGGAAGCGGGGCAACAATGTCGTCGAGATCATCGACTACCTCAAGAAGGAGATGACGGGCGGCGTGTGGTCCGGCACCAACCTCGAGGATTTGAAGGAGTGGATCGGCGGCATCCGCAAGGGCGTCCCGATCAAAGACCTCCGGCATGCCGAGTACCAAATGAGGGGTGCCGTGGACGCGATGGCGTCAATCCTGTTGGAAATCCCAGAGGAGAAGGATCCAGATGATGAAGAAGAAGAAACCAAAGACTTCCACATCGGCCTCGAAGGAAAGGCCAATCCTGTTCCAGGCACCGATGGTGAAGGGGATTCTGTCGGGAGTAAAGACGCAGACCAGGCGGGTGATGCTCCCACAACCCCTGCTCCGTGACTCCTACGACGAGCACGGACTCAAGCCGCCAAAGGGTCTTGCCGAGAACCTCTTCTGGAATGACATGGTCACCGGCATCCTGCTCCAACTGAATCCCTTCGGCTGGATCGGCGACGAACTGTGGGTGCGGGAGACGTGGTCTCCCCTTAGCGGCTTAGATCCAGGCCATGAGGGTGTTGTGTTTTTCGACGGGGCTCAGAAGTTCAAGGACGGCAACTACTACCCTCCCCAGGAGAAATACGGCCCCGGTGCCTTTGACCATATCAAGTGGAAGCCTTCCATCCACATGCACCGCTGGGCCTCCCGGATCCAGCTCGTGATCCTCGGGGTCCGAGCGGAGCGGATCCAGGACATCACCGACGAGGAGATCCTGGCCGAGGGGATCCCTCCCAAGTGGGGCGATGGGAAGTGGCACAGCATGAGATTCCCGAAGCTCACGAAGGAGATCTGGAACTCCAAGACCTCGCGCCAGCAGTGGGAGTATTGCTGGAACAGCATCAACGCCGAGCGCGGCTTTGGCTGGGACGTCAACCCGTGGGTGTGGGTCATCCATTTCAGGAGGATGAGACCGAAATGAACATGCAGAAGAAGATCCTCGACGCGATTAAGAAGAAGGCCGAGGACGCTGGCTTCGAGTGGGTAGTGCGGCCAGCGTGGGCGAACACGGGAAACGTCTACATCCAGAAGCAGGGTGAGTTCGTCAACGCCATGACGTTCCACTACGACTTCCAAGACTCCCGCTGCTCGTTCCAGTTCTATCCCGGCGATACGGAGCCCGTGGGCACGTCCGGCTTCACCCACGAGAAGGCGCTCAAGCATTACGGGTATCTCCCATACACCGAGACAGCTCGCATCAACGAGATGCTGGCCTTCGTGGAAACCTACCTGAAGGAGCAGTCATGCAACTCACAATCTGGCAAGAAATCAAGTGCCTCGCAGGGGGCATCGCCCAAGGCATCTGGCGCACCCTAGAAAAGCAGGGGGACCTGATCACGGATCTCATGGAGGACGGCATCCCCGTGCCCAAGGGCAAGCGCCGGCGGATCCGGGCCCCCGCCGCGGGGATCAGGATCCGGCTCCACGTCAACAGGTTCGAGATGAAGAAGGGCAAACGCGGCCGCCCGTGGACGATCCACACCTCCAAGGGATGCACGCCGGCGAAGGACGTGAAGATCCGGACCCTGAAGTGTGCCACGGAGTACAAGCCGGACAAGCCGTCCAACCCCAAGGCATTCGTAACCTGAGAGGGTCGCGTGACGCGACTCGGGAAAGACCGCTACGCTATCGAGGACTGATCCATGCCGGACACTCTGGAAGAAAAGACCAATCGTTTGGGTGCCCAACTCCAGAGGAGGGGCCTCAATCCCTTCGACCTCCTGTCGTGGGAGGACCTCGTCGGCCTGTACGTCGGCATGAAGCACATCTGGCGCCAAGGCATCAGCGAGGACGCTGAGGGCACCAAGGCGATGCTCAAGGGGATGTGGGGTGCGATGGTCCGCAAGGCCCAGGACTACGAGTCGATGCACGCGACGAGCGAACGCTCCGACCTCCTCGAAGAGTTGAAGAATTCCTAGACAGGCTGTCCCCCTTCCCGTAGACTTTTTCCTGTTCCGCGAGGGTCCCATGGCCAGAAAAGTACTCCGCATTTCCAAGTCTTTGGCACTCCCCATCGACGCCGTCACCGAGACGATCGGCATTCTCGCCATCAAGGGCGTGGGCAAGTCCTACCTTGAGATGCTGCTGGCCGAGCAGATGTTGGCCAACAACCTCCCGATCATCCCGATCGACTCGATGGGGATCTTCTGGGGGCTCCGCGCGCACGCGAACGGCCGAAGCAAGGGCCTCCCCATCACCATCATGGGTGGGGACCACGCCGACGTGCCCCTGGTCCCCACCGCCGGCAGGGTGGTGGCCGAGCTGCTCGCCCGCGAGAACTTCGCCTGCATCCTGGACGTCAGCGACTTCCGCAAGAACGAGCAGCGGCGCTTCGTCATGGAGTTTGCCGAGGAGTTCTACCACAAGAAGAAGAAGTTCCGGGACCCGGTCCACATCTTCCTGGACGAGGCGGATCTCTGGGCGCCGCAGCGGGTCGACAAGGGCTACGAGCGGTTACACGGCGCGATCGACGACATCGTCCGCCGCGGCCGCCAGCGCGGAATCGGCTGCACGATGGCCACCCAGCGCGCGGCCGTCATCAGCAAGAGCGTCCTCGGGCAGGTCAGCATTCTCATCGCGATGCAGATGAGCGGCGCTCAGGACATCGACGCTGTCACCTACTGGATCTCCAAGTGCGCCACCAAGGAGGGACGGGAAAAGTTCCTCCAGACCATCCCCACGCTCCAGAAGGGCGAAGCGTTCGTCTGGAGCCCTGCCCTGCTGAGGATCTTCAAGAGGATCAAGATCTCCCAGCGGTGGACCTTCGACAGCTCCAGAACCCCCAAGGTGGGAGAGCGGCTCCGGGAGCCGAAGAAGATGGCCTCGGTCGACCTCAAGAAGATCAAGACCGCGATCGAATCCACGATCGAGAGCCAGAAGAGCGACGATCCCCGTGTCCTCAAGGCCAGGATCCGTGAGCTTCAGCTCCAGCTAAGTACCGTGGCCGCAACGGTCGAGGTGAAGAGGATCACGGGTGCTGATACGAGCGAGGACTTCAAGAGGGCAAAGGCAACGATCAAGGAACTGTCCAAGACGATCGTTCAGCTCAGGAAGCAGAAGGTCAAGTTCATCGATCGACCGTTCATCTCGAACGAGTCGCTGCGTCGGCTGGAGCAGATCTGCAAGAGCCTTGAGACCACTGGCAAGAAGATCTTCGACAGTGCGACCGGCGTACGAAACCACGCGGACTCCATGAGGCTGGAAGGAAAGAGGGTCGACAAGATGCTCAAGACGGCCCACTCCCTGATGGAGATGGGGAAGAAGGCGGCCAAGATGCCCATTCCGGAACTCAAGACCGACAGCTTCGTCATTAAAGAGCCGATGAGAAAGCTGAGCCCAAAGTGGACGGCTTCTGAGCCTCCACAGCTCAAGCTCCGTGCCGGCGAAAAGGGGATCCTTCAGGCGCTCTTCACCCTTGGCGGCTCTGGCACCGTCCACCAGGTGGGGGCTCTCGCGGGTTTCCCAGCGAACGGATCCACGTTCAGGACGTACCGCAACGTGCTCGTTCGGAACAAGCTCGTCGGGATGGAAGATGGCCAGATGGTCCTGACGAATTTTGGGGAGCGATACGTCCCGGACACCATGCAGATCACTCCGCGCACGACGGCGGAGATCGTCGAGATGTGGAATAAGCGCCTTCGGAAGGGTGAGCGTGATATGCTTGCCGTTCTCGTGGAGGCCAAAGGAATGGGTCTGGAACCCCTCGATGTCATGGAGAAAGCAGGGATCGCTAGCCTATCCACCTACAGGACCTACAGAAACGTGCTTATCCGCAACCTCCTTGCCGAATCCCTAGAAAATGGTTTGCTCGCTGCTCATCCCACCCTCTTCCCAAGGAGTGCCTGATGCCCGACGATCCCGCCCCTCCCCCTCCGGCCGAAACACCCAAGCCGAATTACAAATGCAAGAAATGCGGAAAGCCGTACGAGAGGGGAGGGAAGTTCCTGGAGCGACACGAGGACAAGTGCGACGGAACACCGTGGACCCCTGACCAGAAGGCTCCGAGGAAGTCGCCGGCGGCCGCTCCCTCCAAGCCGATCCCGCCGGGCCCCTTCGACAGCCTCCTCAAGAAGGCCCACCAAAACCGGGAGGAGATCCAGAAGGACATCGATCATCACAAGGAGAAGCTGAAGGTCCTGGCCAGGCACATCGAACGGTTGACCCTGCATGTCGGCAAACTTGACCAGATCATCGCCGACATGAAGAAGGCCCAAACCGACTGAGAGCGCCCTCTGGCGACCGTGGATTGTCGCCACTGTGATGACACCCTCTCCAAGCTCAAGACTGCCCAGTGGGACAAGCACCTGATGGAGCAGGATCGGGACGGCATGCTCAAGCAGAACGCCAGGATCATCCGGTGGCTCAGCCTCAAGCACATCAACCTTCCCGATAACCGAGAACTGGAAAGGATGTATCCAGCATTATGATCAAGGGTGATGTAACCGTCGTAAAGAACGACTTCATTGACATGAAGAAGACGGCGGTCTTCTCGAAGGACATGGTCTTCAGGTACATGCTGAGCCGGATCTGGAAGGCCGGCGGATTCGGACGCGTCGTGTTCCTCATGCTCAACCCGAGCACGGCCGACGCCATGATCGAGGACCCCACGATCCGACGGTGCATGGTCTTCGCACGCAAATGGGGCTATCGGGTCCTGGACGTGGCCAACATCTTCGCGTTGCGCTCCACGGATCCCATCCGCCTCCAGAACGTTCTGGATCCCGTCGGCCCCCTGAACGATCAGTACCTACGGGAGATGACCGAGACAGCCGACCGGGTTGTCGTGGCCTGGGGAACCCACGGGAAGTTCCTCGATCGCGGCAACTCCGTGGCGAAGTGGGTTCTCCACGACCGCATTCTTCACTGCTTGGCCAAGACGAAGCATGGCTTCCCGAAGCACCCGCTCTACATGCGGGGTGACACTGAACCCATCATCTACAGGAAGGCAAGTTGAGGACGAATAATGAAGAACCTGCTTAATCCAGAGGAGATTCAAGCCCTTCAGCGTGCGGAATTCTTACTCCGCAGAATCGCAGAAGGCGATCATAAAGCGATGGAGAATGCTACACCTGCGGCACATGACATCCGAATGTTGATGCGTCGTCACTTTATTCCGCTCGCCGATGAGGAGAGCCAATTGTCTCAGAAGAAGCTCTACGAGGCGATCCCGTGGGGAAAATCCCTCCTCGAAGAGAGGTACCGCGGGTACTTCGCCATAACCCTCCGGGATCTCCAAGAGAAAAAGACGTGAGCGAGGAGCCGAAACCTTGGAAATACAAGCCCCTGCGCTCGTGGGCATTCTTGGAGCACTTCTGGATCGGGCGACCGGGGGATATCTACCTCTATCGCCTTCACCTGATCAAGACCCCGTTCTTCCAGATCCTCCTGCATCGCATCTACAGGCCTGACCGCCAGGACGAGATGCACGATCACCCGTGGGACTTCCTATCCATCCTGCTGAGAGGGTTCTACATCGAGGACACTCCCAAGGGTCTGAAGTACCGCCGATGGTTCAACTGGAAGTGGGCGACGGATCGGCATTCGATTCGCACGGTCAGCCGGGTCCCTGTCTGGTCGCTGGTCTTCACCGGCCCGAAGCGGAAGTCCTGGGGCTTCTGGGTGGACGGCGGGACACGCTGGATCCACTGGAAGAAATACGAGAATCTCTATGGGGCATAAGGACATGAACGAGAAACTAGGCCGGGAAGGCCTTCCCAATCCAACCGCCAAACTCCAATTGATGGAGCGCAACGCCCGATACCTCGCCACCCTCCTCCAGAAGGAATGCCCCCCGAACTGGGGCTTCGCCCTGATCTTCTTCCAGTTCGACGGGCCGGAGATGACGTGGATCTGCAACGCCCAGCGCGAGGACTCGATCAAGATGCTGGAGGAGATGGTGGCCCGTCTCAAGGAGGGCAAGGCCGGCACGATGACCAATCCAGATCCGGACCTGCGGAAGCGCCGGATGGCCGAGATGCTCAAGCTCTGCACCGACGAAGAACGCCACGAGCTGTTCGGGGCGTGGTGCCATGGATGCGGTGGACCGTTGCCCTGTACCTGCATGAGGGACGACTAATATGCCTCTACTGTGGTGTTCCTTTGCCGACCCAACCAAAACCAAAGGTTTCTTGGGTGTAATCATCACCGAAGCCGCTGACATCCGCGCCGCGGTCGGCAAATGTGACAAGCTCGGGATCAATCCTGGAGGCGAGCTGCTTACCCAAGTCCTCCCCACGGATTGCGATGAGGCGAAATACCCTCGGGACGTGCTGCTCTGCGATGCAGATCTTCGTGGATTGAGCGGCCAGGCACCCAAGAAGCTCAAGGACAGTCCCAGGCTCGTTAAGCAATACCAAAAGCTCAAGTGTAGTGGTCCTGGCCCCGGTCACAGCCAATGGAACTAGGGAGGTACTGATGAGAGCATCAAGGTTCTATTTCCACGTAGTCAACCGCAACTACAAGAAGCGCAAGGAGGGTGAGCGCCGCGAACGCACCGGCTCCATCCTCCGGCACGGCGAGGCGTGGCTGGAGTTCTGGGGACTCCGATTCAACTGGACCTGGAACTTCTGGGACCACTTCTGCGGCTGTAGGCTGAAGACGTGCGGCGAGGAGAGCGACCTGTCGTTCTTCATGGGCTTCCCGCCCGTGGCCCTCTGGTTCTCGGTCGGGGGCCTGATTCCGCGGCCAAAGATGGACGATGACGCCCGGTACGCGGGCCGGCGAGACGACAAGTCCGACATGAAGGCGTTCCACGAGTGGTACAGCTGCCAGCCAGGGGAGCGCGAGACCGGGATCAAGATCTTCGACTGGGCTATCTGGTTCGACTTCTGGCAGAAAACGATGGAGTCCTCGTCTGGGACCCCGTGGTATCGGAGCTTCGCCTTCCATCCCATCGACTTCCTACTCGGCCGCTACAAGTACAGCGAGAAGCCGCTCTACGAGGAGGACGTCGAGGTCCCGATGCCCGAGAAGGTGTACAAGGGCCACGTCAAGATCTACGAGTCCTCCTGGAAGCGGCCCAACTGGCCCTTCACGAAGAGGATGATCCGGTCAACCATCGAAGTTCCTGGAGGGCTTCCCCACGCTGGCAAGGGGGAAAGCGACTACGACTGCGGGGATGACGCCATCCATGCCCAGCACGGCCCCGCGAAGACGCCCAAGGAGGCGGTGGAGTCGATCATCAAATCCGTGATGCGGAACCGGAAGAATTACGGCAACGCGAGTTTCCTTCGTAACGTTCAAGCGTAGAACTGTTTCTTTTCTTTTCTGGATTCTGGAGGAATCATGTCCGAAGACGAGTTTGTTGGGAAGATGATTACGTGCGCGGAGTGCAACGTCGATTTCGAGTTCTCCGCGGGCGAGCAGAAGAAGTTCAAGGAGCTGGGGTTCACCAATGAGCCCAAGCGGTGCAAGCCCTGTCGCGATGCCAAGAAGGCCAGGCAGGGCGGTGGCGGTGGGGGAGGCTCGCGTCACGGCGGCTCCCGGGAGATGCACGCCGTGGTCTGCGCCGACTGCGGCCAGAACGCCCAGGTCCCGTTCAAGCCCAGCGGCGATCGCCCCGTCTACTGTTCCGACTGCTTCGCGAAGCATCGGGGATAGGTGCTCCCGGCCGCGAAGTATCGGTGCCTGGCAAAGCGGTGCCGGTTCAAGTGGGTCGGCTATCGCATCAGGTTCCACGAGTGAAGGTCCATAGGCCCACCGGGGACCGTGTGTCCACCGGGTTGTGCGCTCAAGGGACGGCCGTCTGCTCCGAAGAAGGGCTATGGCCCAACGGAGTGCCCGAAGTGTAAGAGCATCTTTGTGACATGGGTGAACTGGCCAAAGTGCCGGGCCGCCCTAGGTAGGTATTGGGAGCACGACTGAACATGAACGAATCCGTGAAGAAGAAGATTCGGCGCTGTCGGATCTGCAAGCAACCTGAACGGAGCGCGTTGGGGTTCTCGAATATGTCTCCGTACGGGTGCATTTGCGTGGGCTGCATGAACAAGCGGCCGAAACGGGTACAGGACGAGTACGAACGGATGCTCAAAGGAACTCAATTCGAGGTGCCACGATGAACGAACCCGTATTCTGCGGCCGACACCAGTACATGGGCTTCGCGCCCTGCCCCAGGTGTAACAACTGGCCACGCGCTGCCGACGCGAAATCTCCCGTCATCCTCAATGGTGAGCGGGTGAAGTTCTCGATCGAGACCAAGAATAAGCCGTGGGGATGGCCGTGGTGGCTCTGGGATAGGCTGTGCAAGTTCGTTGTCCGTCACATTCAGATCACGGCCGAGACCGTAGAGAGGAAACCCTAATGCCTGCAGATCCAAAAGATCTGTGCCAAGCCTTACTGAGAGCCGAGGACGATATCGGCGAAGAAACCCATTTTTGGTGCCAGCGTGACAAAGGCCACGACGACGAGAAGCATCGCTGGGAGGGCAAGGGATTCGCCAAGGAAAACGATGGCCGTAGCTATATGGAGAAGCCCAGCATCCCAGTAGTTATCGAATGGTGAAAGGGACCCATGTCAAACCACAAGTGCGTCGGGACCTCGTTCGAGCGGTGGGACAAGAAGTGGGCGTGGTGCTGCCGCGACGGCGCCCTCTACGAGCTGAAGGACCCCGAGCAGAAGTTCTGCTTCAAATGCGAGCGGTTCTGGGATCCGATCACGATCGACGAGCACGAGATGAAGCGAATCTTTGGCTACGTTGAATATCAGATCGACTTGCCATTCTACCGCAAGTTCTACGAGGACCACTACCAGGAGCTTCTGGATCTCAGGGATATGGTGGACAAAGCAGATCTGGAGACCTTTAAGAGAATCGTAAAGAAGCTCAAGGAGAAGCCATGCCCAAGCAAACCGAACAACTCACCCGCATAACCAAGGCCGAATGGCACGCCGAGGCCGAGCGACGTTTTGGCAAGGATCCCATGAAGTGGAAGTGGATCTGCCCCATCTGCAAGCACGTCCAGAGCATGCAGGACTACAAGGACGCGGGTGCCGAGACCGAGAACGTCGCGTTCTCCTGTGTCGGCCGCTGGATCGAGGGCAGCAAGGAAGCCTTCAAAACCAAGGGCAAGGGTCCCTGCACCTACGCTGGCGGCGGGCTCTTCCGGCTCAACCCCATCACCGTTGTCGGTGAGGACGGGAAAGAGATCACGGCATTCGCCTTTGCGGATCCTGATCCCAAGCCGCTGTCGCTTTCTGAAGGAGCCACGAAGGACATTCAAGATGCGGAGGACCGGAAGGTCTTGAAAAGCATCGAGCCCAAGTCTGAGGAGACCCCGCCATGCCCGACAAACCCGCCCTCATGACCCAGAAGGGCTTGCCCACACCGGGCCAGATGAGAATCCGAGCCACGCTTCGGATACGCAACGATGTACTGATCCAGGCACGCAAGGATCTCAAGTTGTCTCAGATAAAGCTGGGTAAGGCCGCCGACGTTCCGATTCACTATGTCCAAGCACTTGAGGCGCTGCGGTATAACGGCGGGTCCATTCTCAAATATGCGGAGCGGATCGCCGCCTTCTTGGACATCCCCATTCAGCAAATTCTCCCGAAAGAGCTGGCAGGGAAGGTCTTTCAAGTCAATCACGTCTCTATCACCGACGTTCCGGTGGACCGAGTATTAGGTTGGGCCAATAGCCGCCTTGCGTTACCTGCACCCGAGGATTCAGCCAGCAAGGCCGAACTCAAGAGGCAGATCCACAAGGTCCTCGATGGATTGGCTCCACGCGTACGGTTTGTTCTCGTCAAAAGACTCGGGTTGGATGGCAAGGGAACTATGACCCTGAAGGAGATAGGCAAGACCCTCGGAGTCACCCGAGACCGCGTGAGGCAGATACAGCTCAAGGGAACGCAGCAACTTCAACACCCTATGCGCTCAAGACAGTTGGCGCCTTTCGTGGTCGATGAAGATCCCAATGAGGAGCCATGCCCGGCTGACTGGATGCTAACCCCGGGCGACTTCGATAAATGGGCATGGAAGTTGCCCTTCCGCACACGAGAGATCATCAAATTACGGTATGGGTTTGGCACCGTGGGTGTCACATACACGCTGGAAGAAGTCAGCCGCATCTTCAAGATTACTCGTGAGAGAGTTAGGCAAATCGAAAAGAAAGGCGTGGATAAAATCCAACGTCTCTCCGAAGGTATAACGAGGTGATTCTATGCCAGACGTCGTCGTCACCGTCCCCAAAAGGCTCTGGACCGGATGGATCGAAGAAGGAGACGCAGTCGGAGAGCCCGTGACCGGAGAAGAGTGGGGATTCTCCACCTGGGGAGGAAAGCCCAACATAGCTCCCGGCGATCGCGTCTACATCGTGGCGCACGGAAGGCTCCGAGGCTATGCCCCCCTCACGCGCCTCGAATTCTCCCCGGCCAATGGAAGCAAGAACCCCCGCGCGCGCGGCCGCGTGGCCTTCGGCCGCAGGGGCGGCGCCGTTGCCTGTACCCTCAAGGTCCCCATCCGGGGCTTCCGAGGCTGGCAGTACGCGTGGTTTGAACGGAATGTCGTGATTCCATTCCCCGATTGGAAGACCGCTGGAGTGGACGGTGCCTGACTGTGACGATTGCGGAGATGAGGCACCGAGGCGAAAGCGTTGCCAGCACTGCTACCTGCTGGTCTGTAGCTCGTGCTGGAGCCACCTCCACCAATGCTGGCCCGGCCACAAGCCCGAGAAGTGCAAGGACCGCAACCGCCTGAAGTTTCCGACGAAGCTCCTTGAGGAGATACGGCTGCGGTGTTTGGCTCGACAAAAGTTGAAGGGAGAACGACGTGATCGTAAGAGAAAAACGCCTCAAGCATCGGGAGAGGGGTCTCGTCAAGGACCTGCCCCGTGAGATGTTCGTCAAATGCTACCCGTGTGATGGTGAAGGGCACATCCCGAGCGTGTACGAAGTGGGTTACAACATCTGCTCTGGATGCCAGGGCTGGGGTATGGTTCCGATTTCTCCAGAAGAACAGGTGGCAACCGTATGAGCGACACTGCGAAATTGTCCGCCGAACGAAGATAGAGAGGAACCAAATGGGCACGGAAGCCGAAGCTGAAGAAAACAAGCCACCCCCTAAACTCACACGGCTTGAACGCACAACCCTAATCTGTAAAGAACTCATTGAATTGACCCTCGAAGGTCATGAACTGAAATACCATGGACCTGAGCGAATTTGCCGGGATCACAGGAAACAAGCGATTGCCGACATCGCGCACGGTCTTGATCTCACCCACGGGGATATGGATGACGTCAGCAATTTGATGGCGGTGGCCGAAGAGCATTGTGCTCATGAACCTTCGCCAGAGGACGACGAGGATGAAAATCCCAATGAAGACTGATTTCGCCCCCAGCGTCTACCAGGAGCAGATCTTCAACTGGATCAGGGGTCCGGGTAGGCATTCCAGGCATGCTGTAGTCCAAGCCGTGGCCGGATCCGGCAAGACCACCACCATCCTCAAGGCTCTGGAGTTCATGAAGGGCAGCGTGGTCTTCTTGGCGTTCAACAAGCACATCGCCGACGAGCTGCGAACGCATGCTCCGAGGCACGTCACGACCAGCACGATCCATTCGGCTGGCCTGTCGGCGATCGGGCGCTCGTGCGGGCGGCCGCGGGTGAATGTCAGGAAGGTCCGGGACCTGATCCGCAGGGTGGCCCAGTCCATCTCCTCCAAAAACTTCTCGCTCATCCGGGCGGTGGCGACGCTGGTCAGGATGACGAAGCTCACCCTCACGCCCCCCAGCGACACCAAGGCGCTGCTGGAGCTGGTCGACCGCTACGACATCGACATCCCCACCGAGAGCGTGGAGAACGCCCTCAAGGTGGTAAAGAAGGTCCTGATAGCGGACCTGAAGGACACTTCCGAGGTGGACTTCGAGGACATGCTCTGGATCCCCATCGTCAACAACCTGCAGCTCCGCACTTACGATTGGGTGTGCGTGGACGAGGCCCAGGACCTCTCGGCCGCCCAGAGGGAGATCGTGCTCCGGATGGCGCAGCGGGAAAGCGGGCGGGTCATCGCCGTCGGGGATCACCGGCAGGCCATCTACGGCTTCGCCGGCGCCGACACGCGTAGCATCCCCATGCTGTCCGCGCGGCTCAGGGCCACGGAGCTTCCGCTGTCCATCTGCTACAGGTGTCCCACAAGCCATGTAGCTCTGGCCCGTAAGATCGCACCCCAGATCGAGGCCCGGCCGGACGCTCCCGTGGGAGTGGTCGGTCAGCTGAGGGTCGAGCAGGTGGTCGAAGGGGCCACCGACGGGGACATGGTGCTCTGTCGGACCAACGCTCCTCTGGTGAAGATCGCCCTCGCCCTCATCAAGGGGGGCCAGAAGGCCATCATCCGGGGACGGGACATCGCCAGCAATCTCAGGGACCTCATCGAGAAGTGCGATCGAGGATCTCTCGACTCCATGCTCGACGCCCTGGACGATTACAGGGAGCGGGAGATGGGGAAGCTGTACGAGAAGGACAAGATCGCCCAGGCGCACAGCCTGGAAGACCGTTGTGACACCATCGCGGCCCTGGCAGAGGGGGTGAAGTCAACACAGGAGCTCATTCGGAGGATTGGAGAGATCTTCTCCGATGAGAACGCAGGCGTGGTTTGCTCGACGATCCATAAGGCAAAGGGCCTGGAGGCAGACCGCGTGTTCATCTACCGCCCAGACCTGCTCCCCTTCCCCTTCGCGAAGAAGGCGTGGGAGCTGGAGCAGGAGATGAACTTGAAGTATGTGGCGCTCACGCGGGCGCGCGAAGAACTCTATTTCGTGGATAAGGGAGACGACTTCTGATGGCAAGAAACAAGCCGTTCATCGCCGGCGACCTCTTTTGTGGAGGAGGTGGGTTCAGTGAAGGCGTGGCCCGAGCGTGTGAGCGCAGGGGCGTGAAGAACATCAAGATGTTCGCGGTCAACCATTGGAAGCTGGCCGTCGAGAGCCACAAGAAGAACCATCCGTGGGCGGATCACTACTGGAGCAAGATCAATCAGGTGGATCCGCGCGAGCTTGTCCCGAGCGGACGGATGAACCTGCTGGTCGCTTCGCCTGAATGCACCAACCACTCGATTGCCCGCGGCGGCCGACCGATCAAGGATCAGAGTCGTAGCACCGCGTGGGATATTCTCAAGTTCCCACAGGAGCTCTACGTCGAAACAATCATCATCGAGAACGTCAGAGAATTCAAGCGATGGGGCCCTCTGGGTGCTGACGGCAAGCCGATGAAGTCGCAGCTCGGGAAGACGTATCGCGCCTACCTCGAGGCGTTGCGCGCACTCGGGTATCACGTGGAGGACCGGATCCTCAACTCCGCCGATTTCGGTGCAGCGACCACGCGCGAACGGCTCTTCATCATCGCCCGCCGCGGCCGTCGGCCCATCCTCTGGCCCGTGCAGACACACGCCAAGGATCCGGACCAGGTGCGGCTCGGGGGCGAGAGGATGAAGCCGTGGGTGGGAGCGCACACGATCATCAAGAAGGATAAGCTCGGGAAGTCCATCTTCAACAGGAAGCGGCCGCTGGCAGCATCGACGATCGCCCGGATCGCAGCGGGGCTCAGGAAGTTCGGGGGGTCGGCGGCGGAGCCCTTTCTCGTGATGCTTCGGGGAACGCAGGCGAGGCAGGTCAAAACAAGTGCCAAGTCAACGTCATCCCCTCTCCCCACGGTCACCGCGGGAGGCATCCACGCCGGTCTCGTCCAGCCCTTCATCCTTCAACAGCAGAGCGGCGGATCTCCACGGTCGACCAAGGATCCCCTGCCAACGATCGCGGGGAAGGGTGCCCAAGCGCTCGTCGAGCCGTTCATCATCACGCCGGGCGGGGCCAATCTCCGCAAGGGCAGATCGGTGAAATCTCCTCTTCCGACCGTCATGACCTATGATCGGATGGGTGTGGTCGAACCGTTCCTCATCCCCTTCTTCGGAGAGCGTCCAGGTCAGAAGCCACGCGCGCATTCGCTCAAGGATCCCGCGCCCACGGTGACGTCTCACGGCGCCGGCGGGATGGTGGTCCCCTTCATCATGGCGATCGACCAGAAGTGGGGTAAGGGAACCATTCGGTCCATCAAACAGCCGATGGGGACGATCTGCACGAAGGAGGCCTTTGCGGTTGTCGTTCCGACCATCGTTCGATTCAACGGTGGGAAGAAGGGGACGAACAGGGTCCATTCCACGGATGCTCCCCTCCCCGTGGTCGACACCAGCAATCGGTACGGGCTGGTCAACGCCATGGTGATCTCGGCCGGGGGCCCGGCAGGGCAGGGGCGCAATGCGCGCAGTTTAAAGCAACCGATTGGCACCGTAATGGCAGAGGATCACAAGGCGCTCGTGCAGGCCTTCATGATCCCGCTCGTCCACGGGAAGAAGGACACGCGGTCCCACGACCTCAAGAAGCCGATGCCGACGCTGACGTCGGTGGACGCGTGGGCGGTCATCCAGCCGTTCCTCACGAAGTACTACGGGACGGCCAAGGGAGCGCAGAGCGTGAATAAGCCTCTGGATACCGTGACCGCGAAGGAGCGGTTCGCCCTGGTCACCCCGCAGGGGAAGGAGATCAAGGTGGGCGGCACCATCAAGATCGGCAAAAAGAAGGTGAAGATCGTCGGGCTCTTCTACATGGATATCCTGTTCAGGATGCTCGATCAGGACGAGCTGGCTGCGGCCATGGGATTCCCCAAGCACTACTCGTTCAGCGGCAACCGGGAGGCACAGGTGAAGCAGATCGGGAATGCGGTCGAGGTCAACATGGCCACCGCTCTCGTGAAGCCTCTTCTTGCCAGTTAAAGACAGGGTATAAGGAACATGTACCCACCTGACCAATCACTTTTTGGAGATGCGCGATGACCGATGCCTTTGAATCCGCGGATAAACGTTCGGTGAAGTGGACGCTGGAGCAGTTGGTGGACCTTCTGAACGAAGGACTGGACCTCGACCAGCAGGCCATCAGCAACATGTTGCAGACCCGGAGCTACTGCAAAGAGCCGCTGATCCAGCACAGGGATATCATCTTTGTCACCGAGCCATTTGAGGACAAAATCAGGACGTCGGTGGGCATCCTTGGCATCCTCAACGGGTGGTCTCAACCGCTGGGGTTCAGGATCGAGGCCATCATGGCTGGTCCCGAGGTCCTGAAGGGCATAGGCGAAATCATCAGCTTCCGGCTGATGCCTGTCGAGCATGCCATCCTTCGCCTCATCAAGGGCACCTGCAAGAAGTGCGGCAAGAAGGAGGTGGTCATCGACCTCACCGACACCAAGACGCGCTGCGAGAACTGCGGTCTTGAAGGCGATATCCCGCCCCAAGTTCCTGTGCCGAAGGAGAAGCCCTGATGGTTATAGATGAACCCGGGATCTTTAAACCCGTGATCTGTTACGCCTGTTTCCAGACGACGGACCTCCACAAGGAGGGCTTGCCCTGCCGGCACGTCCTCCAGGCGTGTAAGCAGGCTGCGGACGCCGCCCGGAAGAGCCAGATGGACACGGACATCGCCTACAAGAACAGCACCCTCCGGGAGGAGCGGGAGCATTGCGCTCTGATCGTGGAAGATCCGATCCCGGCACTGCTGATCGAGGCCGAGAAGATCGACCAGTCCGGAGGAGATTCTGGTCGATCACGTCACGTCTGGGCTGTACTCTTGGGCCGCGCCGAAGCCATCCGCAAGCAACCTGTCTCCTGGCAATTCAAGCCCGTTACGATGCCGGAGGATTGTCCAAACTGTCACTCCAAGGGAACCAAGAAGTGCAAGGCGGAGCATGCCACACCAGCAAAAGAGCCCATGAAGTACTGGAGATGCCCGTCCTGTCACCACCATTGGGAGGCCATATGATCCTTATTCTCAAGGAGATCCGATGAACAGCCACTACGAAAAGCGTCGGCAGGCCCGCATGGAGCGGCTCCGCATGCAGCGGAAGCGGAAAGCCAAGCACGAGCGCCGGATGATGAGCGGAGGGGGGCCGGGATGGATTATGGCCCCCTCGATCGCCGATGTCGTGAATTCCAGGATGCCGGAGTGGCATGCCATCCAGAAGAAGAAGGAGAAGCGGGCCAAGCGGCGCGAAACCGAGAGCGCGAAGGGGATACGATGAGGTGGAAGGCGATGGAGAAGGGGATGTGGGAGGAGGTCCCGATCCACCGAGCCCGGCTCATCGGGGTCGACCGGCTAGTGATGGCGGCCCTATCTCTGACCAAGGCTGGCTACGAGATGTACACGCCGAGGATCGGGGAGCTCCCCAAGAGGACATTCGCGGTGCGCGAGGAGGCTGTGGAGGTGGCCGGAGAGAGTCAGCACATCATCGAGTGGAGGGACTAGGCCATGCCTGATCCTCTCACCGCACAGGCGATCGAGAACTGGAAGAAGAACATCGACGCCATGTCCCAGCTCGAGCTGGCTCGGCTCCGTCGGTTCGCCCCTTCTGGTCACCCTGTATTTCGTGGCAATGAGCCGCTCTACGAGTACTTCGAGAAGCGGTTCCAAGAACTCGGCGGCATGACGCCGGCGATCTCCAAGACCCTTGGGTGGAAGCCATGAAAGACCACATCCCCTACGACGAGTTTGTGAAGCTCCTCGCCGACAGGTCCTACGAAGGCGTGAAACAGCGGGACATACTGAGGAGGTACCTGTCTTGTACCTCGTGCAATCGGTACTCCAAGCCGGAGCTGATGCTCTCCCTCCGGGCTTCCCCTGTGAATCCTATCGTCGAGGGTCCCTTTGCGAACTGGGGCATTCCTGGGATCCACATCTGCGACGAGTGCCTCGGGACATCAGAATTACTGACGCCCAAGCAGGTGGCAGAAATGACCACGGCTTTGGCTTCTCCTCATCGATTGGAAGGATGACCATGCCAGAGAATCTCTGCCCCGTTTGCAAGGAACCGCCGAAGATCACGTGCAAGTGCCCCATCAGCGACTCCACGTGCGCCAACGGCCACCACTGGCACATCTGCCAAGCACACTTTGTAGTTGTACCGCGGCTCGGCCGCCACGGCTTCGAGGGATGCTCCTGCCCCGCCACCAACGAGATCATCGAGCACTACAACAAGCGGTGGAAGGACGTGGTGGAGCACGATGGCGTCCTCGACAAGGAATCGGTCATGCGGGAACTCCACGACTACGACTTCATGCTGGAGCAGGTCCCCAAGGTCTACGACCACGTCAGCGGCGGCATGATCTCCAAACCCAACACGATGGCCTTCGAGGTCATCGCTCAGCACGACGATAGCCTGCGGAAAGCCGTCGACGAGGCGGTCGCGGAAGAGACCAAGGATCTCCGGGAGGAGAAGGACGCCGAGATAGAGGTCCTCAAGAAGAGGATCGCCCGGCTCGACAGCGTGCTGAAGGGCAGGAAGTCTGAGGCGTTCCTAGTGGTCGCCCTGACGAAGGAGTCCGACGCGCTGAGCAAGAAGCTCAAGGACCACCAGGATCTCCTAAAGAAGATCGTGTTCTACGCGATCTCGGGAGGCCAGATCCTTTTCAGGATCGACGACGTCCACTTCAAGATCGATTGTTCCAGCGTCACCACGGGCAAGCTGGGCGCGCAACGCATCGGAGCCTGGCATGATTGGACCGATGCCCGGGATGCGCTGCTCAAGGATGACCCGAAACCCGTCCCCATGTGCAAAGGAGGAGAGAGTGGCAAATAGTCTGGGCATCGACCTGGCGGGAAAGATCGTCGTGGTGAAGGCGCAGTTCTGCCCCCCAGGCACGCGCCTACGGGACTGGCTGTTCCTTTGCGAGAACGGATTCGGCCTGATGCCTTTCACGAGCGGACAGGCCGTACTCGGCAAGTGGTTGGCCTCGGGTAAGGGGGACCGCATCGAAGGCTCCATGATCGAGCGGCTGGCCACGGACGCGGAGAAGGCCGAGTTCGAGAAGAAGGAGGAGGTGAAGCCTGATCAAGCTGATCGGAAGTAGTCCCGAGCATGGGAAGATCATCGTATTCGGCCTGAGCCGAGCAAACGTCGACCGCATGATTTCCGGCAATCCCCTCTGCATCAACATGGAGGAGGTGGGCCTCCCGAAGGGGCGTCTCCTGATCTACTTCGGAGAAACCGTGAAGGATATGAACCGGGAACTCCGGAGAACAGGAATCGTCACGGACGACACGGAGCAGACATTTCACCCGGGTTGGAACAAGGACGAAACCAACCCCTTGGATGGAGGACACGAATCTTGAAACCAGTCATCGAGGTGTACCAGCGGCAAGGCAAGAGCAAGAAGTGGTCTTGGCGTCTCGTGGGAGGCAACACCCAGATCGTCGCCACGCCCCAGAAGGGATTCCCGACGATGGAACATGCGAGTGCAAACGCCAGGGAGTGCAAGGCGACTTTCTCGTCTGCTACGAGCGACGACATCCGGATCACCGGGCACGATCGGTTCTGGCGTTGGATCGTCATACTTCTCGGCGACAACAGAGTCTTCCCCCACCAGAGCTTCACATCCGAGCGCGGGGTGGGGAAGAGCATCCAACGTGTCAACCGGATTTTCAAGAAGGCCAAGATCAAGATCCTGGGCTCATAGTCGGCACCATTCTTAGAGACAAGGCAGGAAAAATGCAGACCTGCCGTTGACGCCGAGGTGAAATATGGAAAGGGCTAGCTGCATCGGCGCTCCTGTCGAGCGCCGCCCAGTGAGCCCTCTTTAGGAGACCCCGATGAACTGGATTCCGTTTGAGCCGGGCAATCCATTGCCACAAGAGCGTCGTTGCGTCCTGGTGAAGATCGAATCAGACGTAAACGATGTAGGCGGCGTGGCGGTGGGATATCTCCGGATGTGGTCCAGCGGTCCATTCTTCGTCTGCTCCGCGATCCCTGGCCGATGGACCGTCACCCATTGGTGCGATTGTCTTGGGGATGATTTCGTCGCCCCGGGGTGGCACTGTCGTCAACCGGCGGTTGGTATTGAGTGCGCCAGATGTGAAAAGGTACACGACGGGAATGTTGAGGGCGGATGGTGCCTCGTATGCAGGAAAGAGTTTTGCGGTGATTGCTCCCAATGGCAAGAGGAAACCCAACAGCGGGAATGCAGGGATTGCGAGTCTCGTAGAACCAGCGAAGAAGGAAAGGTCAATCATGAAGGTAAAGCGTGAGTACCACATCGACCTGAGTCAGCCTCCGCGTAAGCGTTGGGAGAAGATGATCAGGGCTGAGAAGGAAAATGCGCTGTACTTGGTCGAGAAGTGCGTGTCCGAGACCAGGGAGCGGCTGAAGAACTCGCTCCTGGGGAGGTTGTTTGCACCGTTCTTCAGTGCCGCGCGCGCGGGCGTGGGCTTCATCCACAAGCTGGCCGACGGCAATCCCGAGTACCGGGAGGAGATGGAGATCTGGGCTCACGGGCTTCGCGTCAGCATCGCCGAGCTGATCTTCGCCAATCTCCAGTACGAGCTCTCTCAAGGCCTCGGATGCACGGCCGTCGCGTTCAATCTACCTGACGGCTCTGGCGTGGCCCATGTTCGCAACCTGGACTGGCCCCTGAGCGGGATCGGGCCCAAGACGTGCCTGATCCACTACGAGGGTCCTGCCGGCCCGTTCACGTCGGTCGGATGGCCCGGATTCGTGGGGGTCCTGAGCGCGATCGCGCCGGGGCGCTTCTCCGCGACCATCAACCAAGCTCCGCAGTATCGGACGTCCATCGTGGGATGGCCGGTCAGCTTCGCCCTCCGGGACACCTTCGAGAAGCAGGAGAACGCGGCCGCGGCGGTGGAGGATCTCTGCGCCACGGATCTGGCGGCAAGCGCCCTGTTCCTCGTGGCCGGCACGAAGGCAGGAGACGCCACGGTCGTCGAGCATTCCGGTTCGGTGGCCCGGTGCCGAGGGATGAGGAACGGCGTCGTATCCGTGGCCAACAGCTACGAGATCTCTGATTTCCTGTCGATCAACGAGCGTTGGGAGAAGGAGTGCGTGGTCGACTCCAATGATCGCCGCCGATCCGCCACCCACAAGGCCCTGATGGAAGCCCGGCATGTGCGAACCCCAAGGCAAGCCATCTCCCTGCTAGACAAGTGGCCCACCAAGTGGGAGCTGACAGCCCAGCAGATGGCGTTCATCCCTGCTTCGGGGAGGTACGCGGTGCGGTACCGCAACACGGACAAGGCTGTCCTGAAGGACCTGAAGGATGTGTATTGACTGTAGCTGGGAGGAGTTGATCGATAAGATCGACGCCATGGACGGCAGCGGTAAATTCGGTTGGGCAACCGAAGTCTTGGAGGGTATAAAGGAAACCGTCGAGAAGACGGAGCACGCCACCGAAGGCCAGACGGATGCGATCGACAACATCGCCGAGAAGCGGTCGGGGTGGCAAGACTGAAAGGGGTTCGATGATAGCGAACAGGAAACAACGCAAGTCGAGAATGATCTCCCGAGCTGCCGATATCTCCGATCTGTTGGAGAAGTCGACGTACGGCCCCACGCTCACGGCGTTGGAGATCAACACCATCGTCTTCACCATCCAGACCATCCAGGAGATCAAGGGTCTCATCGAGAAGATCTACCAGAAGTGGCCCGACGTCGACAGCGTGTCCCTCACCCCCGGGGCGGGTAGACGGACTCTGGTCATCAACTTCAGCTGCGAGTGCCCGGAGCACCAAGCACCGTGAACGCCGACGTCCCGAAAGGGTACGAAGTCCTGAAGATCGTGAGATCTGTCAGGGTGCTGGCCAGGAGTTTCGCCCTACAGTCCGAGGGCCTTCTCCCACAGGTGGTCCACCTCTACCTTCTGGAAGCTGAGCGGGATCCCCAGATCGAGTTCCTGCTCATGAAGAACGAGCACGGGTTCTATTACGAGTCCACCGTGCCCGTCAATGTGGAGGGTAAGCGGTCGTACCTCAAGGTCTACCTCGAATAACCAGAGGAGTGTTCCCGAACAAGGATCCTCGTAAGAGGGTTGCAAGTTCGTTGGTCCACGGCGTGAACGAGGCCAGGGGACACTTCCTACAAGGAGAAACAGATGGGCACAGAAACCCTACCCTATGAGCAGGCAGCCGAGAAGGTTACGAACCTTGAAGGTTGGGTCTGCAAAACTTGCCGTCAATTCTGGGGGAAGGATCAGCATATGGCGCAATACTGCTGCGCCGGCGACCTCCCGTGCAAGACCGAGGGCTGCGACGCCAGAGTCAAGAAGCACAGCTACATGTATTGCCAGCCCTGCCTCGACAAGCGGGATCTGGATAGGTTCCTCTCTCTCGAAGAAGCTGACTGGGACGGCGAAACTCCGCTGGTAGGCTACAACGACGACAACTTCTTCCACGACGAGGATTCCATCCGTGAGCAGGCCGAGGAGATGGACGTAAAACCATGGGAGATGAGGCTGGTCGTCTGCGTCAAGGAGGAGCCCCCCACGTTCGACATGTACGAGTTCCTTCAGGACTATCTCTGCGAAGGTCAGGAGGAGGAGGCTAACTGGGGAGTGATGGACAAGCACGTCAACGCGTGGATCGCCAAGAACGCACCGACCGTGTGGGCCCAGGGCAAGAAGCGCATCTCCGAGAAGAGTCTCCGGGCGATCTTCGCTGAGTGACCGGGCCGTACACATCCAAGCGATTCCTATCTTTCGGAGGGCGGGAGGATCATGCGATGAAGCTACGCGTCAAACTGGACGAGTCGATCTGGCGGGAAATCGTCACAAACAACGAGTACGAGCTACCCGACGCGTTCGACTCCAACGACGTGGTCATCGACATCGGTGCCCACATCGGCATCTTCTCGCAGGCGGTTCTGAAACGCGGCGTACGCCGGGTCTACGCCTTCGAACCCCATGCCAAGAATGCGGCCGCTCTACGCCAGAACATGGCGGAGTATGGAGATCGCATCGTGATCCAAGAGGCGGCGGTGTGGCGTTCGGATCGATCCGGAGACACGCTTCTACTCGACCACAGCATGGAGAAGACGAGCCCCTGCATCCTGCTGACGAAGGGGAACCCCCTCGTGCTCGTCGCCTTGGATGACGTACTGGAGCAGATCGACAAATCCGAGCCGGGCCGTAACCGGATCATCATCAAGACGGACTGCGAGGGATCGGAATTTCCAATCTTCTACACCTCGAAGAAGTTGCATCTGGTCAGCGAGATCCGTGGCGAATCCCACGACATGCTGCCTTCGCAGATCCCCGCGGTGGCCAGGGTGGGTGACCGACACTTCACTGGCGCGGAGCTGAAGGTCTTCCTTCAAGAGCAAGGTTTCCACGTGACGCTGCGGCCGGGAAGAGGGCATAAGCGCCTCGGGTACTTCACAGCCGTACGCTGAAAGGAACTGAGTGACCGGCCCGTACACGTTCAAGCGATTCGACCCCCCAGGTTCGTTCGATCACTGGAACACCCCGCCCGGCCACTGGCACGGATGGCGCGGCAAGGAGATCACCACGGATGGGAAAATCGATCGACTGTTCGTGGTGATCTGCTGTCCGGTCTGCAGTAAACTGGGAATGCTCCGTCATGCGGTCAACGCCAAAGGCCGCGTCACCCCATCGGTGGGATGCCCGCACAAGCCCTGCCCGATGCACCTGATTCCGGTGGACCTGGAGGGGTGGGACTTCGGAGACAAGGCCTCCGATAAGCCCTCCAAGTCACGCTAGAGTAGTCCAGCCCAAACCAACCTGAAGTACTCCATTGTGATCCATAGTGAGGAGGAATAGATCGTGGCCATCGAGGTTCTTGCTCAGCGCGAGTGGACGTTTGGGTGGGCCGGGATCTCGGGCGCAATCGAGAAGCCCTACTCGGGGAAGCTCACCAAGTGCGTGCTAGACGGGATCGTCTTCTACGTCCGGGAGAACCTGCACCACAACCAATTCCTGTCCAACTCCGGGGTCGGGGTGGCCATCAAGAGCGGCAAGAAGGTCGGCATCGAAATCCTACAGCTGTGCGCCCCACCCGCCATTTGGGTCGAGATCTCCAGAGCCGTGCAGGACGCCGACTCGAAGCACCGTCCTGTCCTGAAGCACCGCCTTTTCACCTTCAAGTGGGCCGAGAAAGAATTTCCCAAGGAGAATCCATGACCAGCTGCATCGAAGACCACATGCGCGAGAGCATCTCCCACCACGAGATCACGTCTATCCACGAATCCCTGCGGACCTGGCCCCCGGCCACGACCAAGGAACGGATCATCAAGGCGTACTGGCTCCGCCGGCCCCCCACCTTCGAGCCGAAGGCCCAGCAGGGCTATTACTCGGCGCTGATCATCTTCTCGGTCATCGGGATCACCATCGGCGGCGACATCCGGATCGGCAACAGCACAACCATCAACAGCGTCCCGGGATACGGAGAGGACTGGTTCGGAGGCAAGCTCGACGAGGACTACCTCTGCGGGAAGTTCAATCTCGACTGGTCACGGCGCCCAGCGAAGTCCCAGAGGGCTCGGACCATGAAGGCGGCCTGCGGCTGGCTCTGCGTCGTGCAGCAGCGGTTCAACGTCGTGTATGAGGCCCTGCTGGGAAAGGGCGTGGTGAAAGCCTGATGGGCCAGATAATCCGCCAACCAACGGGCAAGTACGCGGTCTGGTCCGACATCGTCGACGACTTCATCATGATCCACTGCACCCGCGAAGAGATCATCGCCGATCGCGCAAAGAAAGCGACGGAGGACATCACTGAACGCGTGAATAAGGAGTGCGACTCCTTGGACAAGGGTGGGAAGCCCAGCTTCCAGTTCACAATGACTTGGGATGAGGCTCTGAAGCTTCGGGAAGAGATCCATCCAGGAGTGGAGAAATTACCTGATGAACGATAGAGACTACTGGGCCGGCGTGGCCAATGGCGCCGCGCGCAGCCGTGCCGAGCAGGCCAGGAAGGAAGCTTCGCTCGACCCGAGGAGGCTCCGCCAGATCCCCAAGCCCAAGAGCAAGGGCAGAAGGAGGAAAGCCTGATGGACATCGACGTGGAAGTACTCGACAAAACCCTGCTCAACGCTCTCGTTTCTCTGGGCGACAGCGACGCGCTCGCTGAGCGTGGGTACCAAAGGAGGGGCGGCAGGGCCAGTTCCATCAGGGAACTAAAGGAGATCCGCGCGGCGATCGCCGGCCCGAAGCGGCCGAAGACGAAGAAGAAGTTCCAGATGCTCCTGGAGTCCGTGGGCAATCCCGATCACGGGCAGTACGCCCCCGTCTCCAACCCCAAGTGGGCCGCCGGCGACACGCTCAAGGCAATGCGGAAGCTCGCCCTCGGCTATCAGAAGCACTGGGATCTGGGTGGCGGCAACTGGACGAATCCCGAGGTGCTCGAAGGGAAGACGGTTGTGGGACACTTCTCCTATAATCTGTGCTTCTGGGACGGCTCCGGGGACCTCCGCACACGCAAGGACGAACCGAAGGAGATCTTAATCTGATGGATAATCTGGCTGGATGTGAACTGGACTCGGGCACCAAGCTAGCCCGCGAGGAACTGGAATTCGCCGGCGTCGACGTTCTTGAACTACCTGAGTCGATGACGACCCGTGGCGAGGTCAAGATCAGGGTCGCTGGCCACATTGATCGCTGGGACTTCCACCGGGCGTGGTACTACTGGGTCGTCAAGGGACCGGGGCTCCCTCTGGAGTACGCCGTCCCTCTCGACGAGAAGTGGGGCAAGGAAGCCCGGGTGGGCGGAGACTGTGCCTGCCGCGGCGCCGCCTTCTGGGGCAAGGGGCATTCCATCGACCTCTACCACGTGGACACGAAGGAAGGCCTCAAGGCCCTGGCCGATGCCATCCGCCAGTGCAAGAAGGACGGGCTGGAGAAGTTCGGGCAGGAGGAGAAGCCGTACGGGGAAAAGAAGAAACCCAAACCTGCGGAGGAAGCATGAGCGAACTGGAGAAGTATAAAGCGGATGTAGAAAGGCTGAGCGCTGGCCTGTTCGAACGCCTGCCGAAGGACAGCCCCGAGGTCGAGAAGTCTGCGGTGACCACGGCCCTGAACCACATCGACAAGCTCCACGCCGTCCTGAAGAAGATCGCCAACGCGAACAACACGTCCTACTCGACAGGCCAGGCGCTGTCGAAGGCGACGACCTGGGCTCGTCTCGCTATCGGCCTTACCGCGGCTCAGGTAGTGCAGACGCAGATGGACCGGGTGACCATCACCGGCGCGGATGATTCCGTCGACCCGAACGCGCTCGCCCTGATGTCCAAGGAATACCCCTTCGTGGAATGGGGCATCCTCTTCGGGAGCCATCCTGGAACCCCACGGTTCCCGGGCAGCGACTTCCGGCACCAGCTTGCCAAGGTGAAGGAGCTGAACCCGCAGATGAAGCTCTCCGCCCACCTGTGCGGCCGCCTCGCCCGGGATCTGGTGGAGCTAGGGAATCTGAGTTTCAGGACCCTCTACCCCTACCTCTGGCACCACTTCGAGCGGATCCAGCTGAACTTTCACGGCCAGTGGCACAAGATAAGCAGGGAGTTCCTGGAGATCCTGCCCGAGTTCAAGGGCAAGCAGGTCATCTTCCAGGTCGACAGGATCAACGAATTGGCTTGGGGGCAGTGCCAGAACTACTGTGATGCCGTCCCATTCTTTGACGCCTCGCACGGCGCCGGCGTGATGCCCGAGAAGTGGCCGAAACCCTATTTCGGAGTCTACAACGGCTACGGCGGCGGGCTCGGGCCAGAGAACCTGGCCGAGGAGATCCCGAAGATCGCTCTGGCTGCCGGTGGCGCCACCTTCTGGATCGACATGGAGACGAAGGTCCGCACGGATGAGAAGCTCTTCGATCTGGTGAAGGTCAAGGCCTGCCTGAAGGCGGCCGCCCCGTTCATCGTTGGGAAGGACTGATTTCCGTGGATCCAAACTGGCCGAAATGGCCCCCGCCCACGAGTCTGGAGGCGTGGCCCAACTGCGCCACCCCGGACTGCAAGAACAAGCGGTGCATCTGGAGCGGCGAGAAGGAGTGCTACCAGTGCTGCGTCCGTAAAGTTGGTAAAGCCGAGATGGATAGACGGTACGAGGTCACCCATCCCGGGATGAAGGCGGATGACCCCGAATGACAGACCACCACTGCTACTGGATGCGCCGGGGTGAAGGTCGGTACGAATGCCGTTGCGGTGCAAAGCTGAGCATCGGAGCCGCCTTCGGCAAGGTGATTGACGGGGAAATCTTTGTCTGTTGAATCAACGAGGGCCTTATGAACAACGGTGAAAGGCGGATATTCTACTCCGCAACCGTACACTTTCAACGGCAGATTGACAAGGCCCCGGATTTCGTGCGCGTGTACGGGGTCAGGACTCGCCTTGATGCCATCGTGCAGGCAGGACAGAAGATCCGGGGCTTACTGACAACCGACATCCGGGGCGTGGATCTTCACAAACGGAACTTGGTGGCGCAATGAGCGAAGAATGGGACGAATGCTCCAAGTGCCACCAGCCAGTAAGGCTCGCGGATGAGATGGAGATCCCGGCACACCGGATGTGCTGGCTCTGTTGCTCCGACGAAGTAACCCGGCTCCGTGGGACGGCCAAGACGCTCAACCGTCGATGCCAGAAGGCTGAGAGCGCAGCCCGCACCAAGGTCGACGAGGTTCTTCGGGCAGGGCCGTCGCTGGGCCGTGCCTTGTCCGGATGGGCCGCCGGCGACTACAAGCGAAGGCTCGCAACCATGGAGCGCTGGTACAAGGCGCTGCGGAAGAAGGCGGAGTGGGCCTTGCGTGGTCTGGAGCAGCTGGCCAAGGGCGAGGCGGAGCGGGAGAAGTCCACCTTCAAGCTGTGTGACTACACCTTCGCCAAGGGGTTGAGGGGTGTCCTGGACAAACAGAAACCCGAAGAGGCCCCATGGGAGAAGAAGGAGGGATCGTGAAGATCCTGGTTACAGTCGAAGTGGCCGACGGGCGGTTCAAGGAACCCAATGTCAGGCTGGAGCGTGAGGTGGAGCTCCCGTTCCCTCCAACCCCTGAACTGACGATTTTCTCAGAGCAATGGCAGGAGACCGTGAACGAGGTCCTCTACGATGAGGACGAGAAGCGGTATGTGGCAAAGATCCACAGGATTACTGCCCACGACCAGGAGGAATGCGTTACCGCGATGCTCGGGATGGGCTGGAGGAAGGCATGAAGACGCGGCTGTACATCCCGCCCGGAACCGTCCTCGAATGGGACAACGAGAGCCACCGCCGGCGCATAGAGGACGAGGCGTACGCCGATTACGACAAGCATCCCAAGCCCACGAAGACGCCACCGGAGAGATCTCCCTTCTGGGGGCTCTGGCGCGCGTTCGGGATGTTCCTCTACGACCCCATCCGGACAGCGGGACGAGGGTTCCTCTGGCAGAGAGCCAATGGCCACGCCGGCGCGCAGCGGATCCACGACTGGATCGGCCGGGGTGCCACCAAGGGCAAGGACGCGAAGTGGCTTCGAGCCCTGCTGTCCTGGCTCGTCGACGACCACTACAGCACGTGCCCAACCTGCGGCTTCACCGAGTTCCATGACGAGTTCACGCTCCCCGACGGCCGGGACGTCGACATGTTCGAGTGGGTCGATGGCGGCGACGTGGACTACTGGGGCGAGGGCCAGGACGCGTACGGATGGCAGTGGTGCTACCGCTGTGGGCAGGTTTCTTGGGAGTGCGCGTGATGAAGACCGTTATTTGTCCGGACTGTAAGGGCGACGGCGTGCTCATCGCCTATGCCTGCCCCGGGTTCCGAAAGGTCGAGATGACCTGCCTTCGGTGCCAGGGCAACAAGACGATCCCGGAGGAGATGCTCCAGTGGATCAAGAACGGGGAGGCCATGACGAAGAAACGACGGGCCGCTGGGATCCCGCTTCGTAAGGAGGCGAAACGTCTAGGGATCCTGGCTTCCCAGCTGACCGACCTGGAGATGGGCATGGTGAAGAATGGGTAAGCACGAGCATAAAGAGCCCCAATCGACCCGCGAGATCGTGGAGGAAGCGATCCGGAAATCCAAAGAGCGTTGCCCCTGCTGCGGCAAGAAGATGCCGTGGGATGGGTGTTGTCCCTGTCGTGAATCCACGAAGCGTGGAGGAGGCTGACCGAGATGAGCGAACTATTCACCTGCACAGAGGAGAAGCCCTGGACAAAGGAGATAGTCGACCTGCAAGGGTCCAGACACCCCGACGCCGAAGAGGTCATCTACCACGACTGCTTCTGCTGCCAGCTGTACCGATGCCCGCACTGCAACCTCGAATGGAAGGCAGACCCCATGACCGCCGAGCCCTGCAAGCGACTGGGCATGCCGCTCCTGTGGGAGGACAAACCGTACGGCGCCGACGCGGTCATGGGCGGCCACAAGAATCGCGACGGTGTCCGGTTCACCATCGAGTACGTGCCGACCTGCTACCGCCGCGGCCAGTACAAGCTCCTCATCGAGATCTGCGGGCCCCTCGAGGAGTGGGGATGCTTCGACGACCAGGACCAGCCGATGCGGTATTTCCACTCTGTTGAGCGGCTCAAGGGGGAGGCTGATGACATCGCGCTCGTCCTCGCGAAGGACCACGAGCGTAAGGTGAACGGACCTTTGCCCGGGGACAAGCCGAAAGCATGAGACACATATGCTCAGGGATGCCGTCGAAGAGTTGGCTTCTCGCTTATCTCCGTCGATACCGGAATCAGCGCGTGACTTTCCAGCTATCGCCCAAGTCCAGCTGGGCTGAGTTGCTGATCATGCAGGGCGCCTTCTCCAAGGATCAGCCCATCTACGTCTCTGGCGTATACTACAACATCCAGAAGCGCCCGAAGGATTGGCCGAAGTGGGGCGCAAGCGGCTCAGATACCATCTTCCTCTGCATCCGCAAGGTGTTGTTCCGCCAGGGGGATTTGACCGCCAGGCATCCGTTCGCAATGTCACATTACCAGCACAAGCGTCAGGACACCGAGTTCGAGCTTTCCGAGATCGTGGGGCTCCGTCTGGCCGAAAGGCTCGCCGCGATGCTTCCGCGTATCGGCCATAGCCAAGGGGGGCTTAGTTACTCAGAGGGGTCTTCAAGAAAGGGTTCCCCCTCTAAACGAGAACCCGCCTCTCCCCCCTTGGGCTCGGACATTTAGGAGGAGCCGTGAAGATCAACGTTAGGGAAAAGCACAAACTGGAGGGAGAAAGGCAGTCGTGCTTCTATTGCCCCATTGCCCTGGCTGTCCGGGAGCGCATTCCGGAGGAGGACATCACCGTCGCAGAAAATGGTCGGATGTGGACTCGGGACAGCAAAGGACGCATGAGGTTGTATAAGTTGCCGCGAGTAGCCTGCGAGTGGATACGCACATTTGACCATGGGACACCAGAAGAGCGGGCTGCCCTGAAGCCTTTCAGCTTCAGGGCCACTCGCCAGTAATCGGAGGAAACCAAGTGACGACCAAACAGGGCCTTACGAAGGCCAGGAACTACGTTCAGACACACGGGCTTTGCAAGGACATGTTGCAGGATGAGGATGGTCGTGTCTGCGTCCTTGGGGCAATCAACGCTGCTGTATTTGGAAACCCTTGCTCCTTGGAGGCGAGTACAAGGTTTACCGCCTCCAGGAATGCCTTGGGAGTTGCTATTGGTGAAGAGTGCGTCGTCCGTTGGAATAACCATCCCAATCGCACGAAGAGGCAGGTTATCGCCGGGTTCAACAAGGCGATCCGAGAGCAGACGGTGGGGATGAAGAAATGATGAAGCGATTCTGGATCTCGTGGTACCAACCGGGCGAAGACTACCGCCCTGTCTACGATCCGAAGAAGGAGTCCGAGCCGTTCGACCACCGCTACTGGTCTTCCGGCCAGCGTTGCTCAGACGACGCGTGGACAATGTGCGCTCTGGTCGAGGCCAAGACTGAAGCCGCGGCGAAGAAGGCCGTCAAGAAGTACTGGCCCGAAGCCGGCGAGTGGCGGTTTTGCGAAGAGAAGCCGATGGGCTGGGATCCGGGAGATCGGTTCCCCATGAAAAAGGAGGCGAAAGGAAAATGAACTGCGAGGTCTGTGGAGCCAGCAACGGGCTGAACCGGATCTTCAAGGGCGTCCCCATCGTAATCTGCGAGCCCTGCTGGAAGACGTACCCTCCCACCACCAAGCCGAGTCCGCCCCCTGATGAAACGGGAAAGGACAACGAAGATGCCTCAGCTCCGAAGAAGCCCGACGTATTCACGATATGGAGCGATCAGACCGGCCACGATCCGCATACACGCGGTCTTTCTTGTGATGAGTGCTGGCAAGGATTCCCCAAACCCTGCACGACGTCAGATTGCAAAGGCTTCTTGCACGCCTCCTTTGGCGGTGAGTTCTCCGATGGCGAATACTGGCTGAACACTCGATGCGATACCTGCGGAGAATCGAAATGAGCGAGACCGAGAAGCGGACCTTCTACTGTCCCTGCGGGAAGCTCTGGCCTTGCCGCTGCGCCCGCGCCTTTCGCATCATGGGCTTTGAGCGCCAACCCAAGCCTGGAGACGACACGTTCGTCGTCGCCACCGCCACCTGTCCCGATTGCGGGCAGAACGCCCTCTTGGAGCTGGATCCGGACAGCGTCAATGGATGGACCGAGCAGGACGGCCGGAACGTGGTGAATTCCGTCGGCGGGCCGCCGATGGGCTTCTGCTGTGACATTATGTTCGTTATGAAACCCGGTGGACGTGTTGACGTCTGTCGTAAACTGTAGGAGAAACCTGATGGGAGCAGACCTGCTGGTGTACCACGTGTCGATCCTGAAGGAGAAGAAGCCGGACCTCAAGAAGGGTGAGGCCCGGATCGACGAACTGGAAAAGACAAAGCCTGAAGACTGGCCGGAGTACTACTGCCAGAGGGAAGGGATCGAAGATCTCAGCGAGCCCGGACGCATGGAGCAGGTCAGGCAGCTCCGCAAGGATCTCAACGAGTTCTGGTGTTGGATAGATCCCGAATCCCGTAAGAACTCACGGGAGTTCACATGGATCGACGTCGGCCCCTTCCGAATCTGGCTGACCGCCGGCATGAGCTGGGGCGACCCTCCCACCGAGGCGTACAGCGTCTTGGAGCGGCTTTGTGCTGCCGGTGTCACCGATGCAATGGGATTCGACCAGGACACGAACGCCGTCACGATTAAGGTTGAAAGTCCATCCTGATTTCGGTCACAATCTGTGGGACTGAGTTTTCCCCTAAACCAGCCTGGCCTGTCGCCGGGCTGTTTTTTTACCCCCCCAGTGGCCTCGTTTGCTACAGTACTGGTCCTAATACCCCACCCCAGCTGAACAGCCCGGCCCGGCGCATGACGAGTCGGGCTGTTATTATTCCGGCCAGGTGCTATGCTGAGGGCTCCTCAATCCCACTCTCGGGCCCTGGCCTGTCGCCGGGGCTTTTTTTATCCCCTCCCGCAGGTTACAATTCTGGTGATGGACGAGAGAGAGACGGTCCCGGACTTCCTGCGCCGGATCTATCGGTGTACGGTGAATCTGACGTACCGATGCCCGAAGAAAAGGCGGCGAGAGCTCAAGAAGATCCGGGAGTGCCTGAAATCACATCACGCCGGCTGCCGGTGCTGGCGTGAGAAACTTTCCATTTCTTCTATTTGAAAGGGGGTGATGTGGAATGGTAGAGGTTGGAAGCCACGTTCGGTATGTGGATCAGAAGGGCGTCGAGCGCGACGCGCTGGTCCAGATGGTTCACACGGAGATGTGCGTGAACCTGGTCTTCGTGTCCGGCGATGAGAATCGCAAGGACAGCTACGGGAGACAGGTGCAGCACGAGACGTCGGTGAGCCATCGATCCCAGATGACGGGAGTGCCAGGGTTCTACTGGTACGACCCGAAGGAGGAGAAGGTCAAGGCCTGATCTTCCTGCCCTGACGCTAGTAGGGACCCAAAAGGAACCCAACGCGGACGGGCCCTTCCCAGATCCTACCCCTCTGCCGGCGGATCCACGCTCTCCCCAGGCGGCTGATCATCAATCGCAGGCCCCTTCTCCGGCCCCTCGAACGGAACATCAGGCGGCGGCGGGAGGTCCTCTGAGCCCTGCGGCTCGGCCGGCGGGATCTCCTCCCCCTTGCCGTTGATCGGCGTGATCGAGGCGACCAGCTCCTCGATGATCCGGGACACGCCCTCGGGCGGATCCCCCCTCTTGAACGTCATCTCCAGTTCAATGACGTTGCTCTGCCTTCCGCCATTCCCCCCGTTCCCCCCGTTCCCCGTCCCGGCCAGGCTGACGTGGAATGAACTCCGTGTCATCCCTACGGGGCTGTTGGGATGCGCCTTCTTCGATACGGTGCGGTCCATCCTCACCGACATCTTTACCTTCATCTCCTCCAACTGCATGTTGGGAGGGTGGGCAGCGGTTATGGTGGGGACCGGGAGGACGTAGCCGGTACGTGGGATCTTGACGTTCTGGATATCCGGGGTGCCGTCGTCATCCATGTAGCGATCGAGGAACGCGGCCACGTTCTTCTCGGAGATCTGCGAGCCCGAGTTCACGGCATGCTGGATGCCTCGGACGAAATCGGGGAGGGACTGCTGCTCTACGGGTGGGTCTTTGGGGTCAGGCTTGGGGTCATTTTTACCCCAGAACCTCCACTTCGTAAACATACCCACGGAGTCGGACCCCTTTCGTTACCCAGCTCCCGGGGTGACTACGCGGCGGCGGGTTCGGCCGGAGCGGGGATCTTGAGCTTATCCGCCACGTCCTTGTCGATCGGGTTGACCGCGGCGAGCAGGGTCTCCATCATCCTTCCGAGGCCCTCGGCGGGCGGCTGCTGGGAGGCCTTGATGGCGATCTCGTACCGCGCGCGGGTATCGGTCTTGCGGGTCTGGCTGGACTTGTGGGACATGGATGCCGAGAAGCTGGCGCTGAAGAATCCCCATCCGACCTTGCCCTTCGCGCTGCCCGCGGCCGCCGTCTCGCTGGAGGACGCTTCGCTGGTAGTGACGGTCAGCTCGAAGTTGATGTTCACCTCGTCGATCGCCAGGGCCGGGATCGGGATGAGGCACAGGAGGGGCACGTCGACCACACGCTTGACCACGCCGGTCGTCTCGCCCGTCTTGTCCGTGATCTGCTGCATGAAAGAGGAGCGGACCATGATGGCGTCGCCCTTTTCGTCGAAGCCGATTTGCTTGAGGTAGTTGGCCGTGGCTCTGGCCGAGTGGACTTGCGCTTTGATGGCTGCGTCGAGAGGGGCGAGGAACATCGCCTCCAGAGGTAACGACTTGACCATGCCGCTGAAGGTGTCTGAGATGTTCGCCATCAGTCTCTCCTCTCAATCAACCCTTGGGTTATATCACGGGAGCAGAGCCCCATCAAGCTTTCTGCCCAGAATCTTCACGCCTCCGTCAGAGGATCCATTATTTGCCCTCCACCCTGGAATCACCGCTCGTCATACCTTCAGCCCACGCTTCCTCAAAACCTCCTGATGAGCCTCCACCCAACTGCCGGCCCAGTGGTGGGATGCATACGCCTCGGGGAACGGGTTGTTGCGCTTCCCCTTCTCCCAGCTGTTGTAGGGGTAGAAGTGCTTCTTCGGCAGAATGGTGACGTCCTGCCGACCCTTGGTCATCCTGGTAAAGAAGGGAGGGCCGATTACGTCCAGCTCCGGATCCCACGCCATCGGGATGTTGTCGAGGACCTCCTTGAGCCAAGGATGGCTTGGCTGAGCGCCGAAGAAGCCACAGGCGATCGCTCCCGGCTTATTGTGATCGACGTACTGCCACGCCGAGAAGGCGTCGAGGTTACGGATGAGCGGCTCGATGTTCTTGTAGCACTCGAAATCCGTATCCAGGTAGATCCCGCCCAGCTTGTACACCATCTCGTAGCGCACCAGCTCCGACTGGAAGCAGGGGGTCGCGGCCTCATCGAAGAACTTCTGGAAGCGCAGCGGCGGGAGATTCTCGGGAGTCCAGACCCGGGCCTCCCAGTCGGGGTGCTTCGCCCTCCACGTCCGGATGAACTGCTGGTACTCCCCGGGCATGGGAGGGCCAGCCCAGAACCAGTGGAGCATCTTCGGAATCTTGATCATAGCTTGACCACCCCTTTCGGGAAGTCCCCGTCGAAGCTGTTGTAGGCCTTGAAGGGGAATCGATCCTCCAGCTGCTCGAGGGCGACCGAGCCGTCCTTCGGTACGGGGAAGACGAACGATTTCTTTAACCCCATGAGCCCCAGACTGTACTTGCACCGGAGCATCTTCACATTGCCACAGTCAATCCCTGCGGTGACGATGTTGTAGAGCATGAGGCCGAGGGTGAAACAGTGGACATGACCAGGAACGATCTGCGGCTTCGGTGGTGGCCAGATGAGGCACCACGGCTTGTTCTCGGAGATGCACTCAAAGAACCGGGTCAGGAACTTTCGCGTGTCTTGAATATGCTCCACCATGTGGGAGCAAAAGGCGGCCTCGTAGTGCTTGATCTGCTTCCAGGTGAAGAAGTCCTCCTCGATGTAACGCACGTTGCCCGGGATCTTCATGGTCGCCGTCGGAGCGAGGCCGATCGCCGTGATGTCCTTTCCTTCCAAGGTGGGCCAGAGCCACCCCTTGCCGCAGCCAATATCAAGGATCTCGTTGAACGTGTAGTGCTGTCGGAAGGCGGTTAGGATCTCCACGGTCCCGGGGATTGGATTCACCGGCTTTATCGCGGCCATTATCCCCTCCTTGTACTGAGCAAATCATGGTAGATCAGCGCAGACGTCCTGGCGTAGTTCGTGGCGTGAACAAAATCATCAGGGGTGTCCGCTGGGTGGTTGAAATATAGCACCCGGGTCAGGCTGTGGAAGTCCGGGAAGACGCCAAGGAAGTCCATCGAGAAGTCCTTGAACTCGTCCCATTTGAAGAAGCGGACCCTGGTCTGCTTGATCGCCGTGAAGAGGTCCCCGATGATGGCGTTCCGGTTGATCACCCAGAACTTGCCCTTCTTGTTCCAAGCCAGCTTGGCCTTCTGGGTGCCAGAGCTGTAGTACTGCCAGACTTGGACCGGCCGCATCGCCTTCTGGAGTTCGAGGTTCTCCATGAAGCCGGACCCCCAGTCAGAGCCGCACTTGATGATCTTGAACCGAAAGTTCGCCTTGGCGATGTCCTGGATGATCTCCGCAGCGTCGATCCGGGCCGGGTCGTATCTCTTCATGTACACGACGTGGAAGACGTTGTCGTGGAAGCCCCCGATGACGTGGACGGTGAAGGACCCGAGGCCGGCGCCCCAGTCCACCCCGCCGAAGAGCGACTGGAAGTACTTGTCCGTCGGCCGACTCGTGTACATCGGATAGCCGCCCATCGCGCACGCCCGCATCAAATCGTGCTGGGTGATGACGGAGACCGAGCTGGCACTGGAGAGCCCGAGGACCTCGTTGTAGAACTGCTGCTTCGGGTACTCCTTGTACTTGATCCAGATCTCCTTCCAGACCGACCACGGGACCATGAGCTGGCTGATCCGGTAGCCGTCGAATTCTGAATATTTATCCCCGAAGCGTGTCCACATCCCGTTGCGGGGATCGATGATGTCGTGGCAGCGTTCGCAGCAGAGGCCCTTCTCCTTGACGTTCTCCTCGCCAAGGATGTTTAGGTGCCCGCATTTCGCGTTATGGCACATGACGATCCACTCCTTCATGGTGGATCTCTTCCAGTAGGCCTCGATCGAGTTCTCGTACGTCTTGGGCGTGCCCGCGTAGAGCCAGATGCGGTCCTCCATGTAGTGGGACGTGCACTCCTCCATGATGGGGATGTTCTTCAGAAGGATGTCCTGGATCTCGTCAATCTCCAGAAGGCGGCAGGAGATCCCTCGCACGCGGTCGGCCGTGAGGAACGCGTACCGATAGAACATCCTGCTGTAGTTCGTGAACTGCTTCTCGAACACCTTGTCCGTGAAGATCGAGGATCCGGGCTTGTACCACGGCCCGTTGAGGAGCGGCGACTCCATGAGCATCGCTTTCATCACCGAGCCGCTGAACACGCTCGTCTGCTGGCTGGACGACGAGACGTACAGGCCGTTGAGGAACGGGTGGCAATACAGCTCCGCCGTGGCGATGTTGCAGAGCGTCGTGGACTTCTCCACCTGGCGGCCGGCCTTGATGAACCGCTTGGGGTGCGGGCTGTTGTATATGGACCGCAGATACTCGCGTCCCTTGAAACTGAAGGGTTCTCCGTGGAGATGGGTGAATTGCGAGATCCAATCAGAGGTCTTCAATTCGAGCGTAGAAGCGGGAGCCATGACCTCAGTTTAACGCTGGGAAATCGTGGTACAAGAACTACAGAGGGTTGAACCGATGTTCCTTTGAAGTTTCCATTCTCATCTCTTGGAGGTGGCCTATGAAGACCTATCTTGAAATCCGGAAGTGGCAGCTTGAGCAGATCCGGCAGTACAGCAAGTCGTCTCCGCACCCCTACCTTCTGTTCGTGGCGTGGAGCAACTACTGGGCGTACCCGTTCTGGCGTGTGGGCATCAACGCGTTCATGCGCTTCAAGGGCATCGATCCGAACGAGATCGAGAAGGACGTGCTGATCGGCCTGCGCCTGGCAGGCGACCAAATCGCCGACAAGATCCTGCACAGCAAGGTGTAGTTGGCATCCCGTTCCCATTTCTTGGAGGTAGCAATGACTCTCAGACCCGTTCAAAGGTTGGCGCGAATCTCGCAGATCCTAGAGGCGGCTGCCGAGGACTCCGTGAGTCAAACTCCTCAAAATTTGTCCCAACAGGAGTTGACGGAGATCTACAGCCTTGCCAGAGGGGAGCCCATGATCTTGAATCCCAAGAAGGGTTCAAAGGTCAAATACATCGCGCGGAGGAAGTCATGAAGTGCAAAGCCTGTGGAAGGGCGCTCAGCGTCATCGACAGCGACCGGGTGTGTAACCCATGCCTGGACAGAGCAATCCCGCCCTGCGTGGACTGCGGTGGGCCGGCACGAGGCATGCTGGGCTCACCCATCTGCTACGGGTGTACTGGCATCCGGGTCAATCGTGACCTCGGATCTGTTTCCGGCGTGCTCGGGGCCATCGAGCGCGCTGCTCTTGTCCCCATGGCCTATCAGAGGGAGTCCAAATGAAACTCACCGTAGAGAACATTCGCGTAACCATGATGGCCACCCTCCCTCAGGAGGGAGAACTCACCAAGGAGCAGGAGAATACCGTCGTGGCCGGAAAGAATCTCGCCGGCTACATCCGAGCCGAGGGCGTCCGTGGCAAGTTCCTCTTCGTAAAGAAGAAGGTCGAGGAGAAGAGGGAGGACATTCGCTCAATGCTGAGCGATCTCCCTGACAACTTCCACAAGTCCAAGGGTGGTGGCTGGTCCTTCCTGAACGGCTGCGTGACCAAGGACGGCACCCAGTGGGGCGAGCAACGTGACGTCGACGACCTGATCTGCCTCGGCATCGCCGTAGGCTTCGTCACGTTCCAGCTACCCCGTGAGATGTGGGAATCCCTACCGGGTGGGGTGCCCTACTTCGTGGTGGACCTGGAGGACAAGACGGGGACGACGCAGGAAGCTTCCCCCTGTGAGCCACTTGCTCCGAGAAGAAGCCCAGCGATGTGCAAGCTCAAGAACGGTGCCGAGGAAATGATGGGCCTCGTGGTGACGCTGATGCGCTCGATCCGGAAAGTGATGAGAGCGAATGAACTGGCCATCCACGAACTGTGGGTTCTCTCCAAGGACAAGACGCACAAGATCTTCCAGGGGGTTGATGGTGATCAAGTGAAAATCCTCAAGGTGAATAGCCTGATCGAGTTCGACTCGGCCGGCAAGCCCTACGTTACCGGCACGGTCAGGAACATCATCCTGTCTGCCTTCGTCATGCCGGAGGATGGAGAGTTCTCCATCGGCAATCCCATCAAGAAGGAGGAGGCACCGGCATGAGCTGGATACGAAACCTGCAAACCAACAAGGCGCTCCGCATGGTGGGCAAACGTTCGATGAAAGGGAAGGAGTTCGGTCTCCCGAGGGCCACAAAGAGGATGACCGTGGCGCAACTCCAGAACAAGATCATCATCGGCCTCTACACGCAAACGGTGGAGCTGAATGGCCACGAGACGGAGCTCGTTGCGATGTGTCAGCCCATCCCAGCCATCAAAGCTCTCGTCAGGCGGAAAGGGATTGGCCTCCACGAGGGCAAGAAGCTCGTCGAGGAGGTCGGCGCCAGGCTGGGAGTCCTGCGTCGAGAGATGTGCCCCGAGTGCAAGGGACAGGGATCCAACCTGAAGTGGAAGGGTAAGCCACCAGAGGAGGATGGTCCATGAAGTGGGTAAATAACTTCCGGGTCGAGAGTGCGGTGGTCGGCCCTCTCCGCAAGGACTTCCACACCGACCAGGGGTTCGAGAAAGAGAGGGCTCGGCACGAGAAGAGGATGAAGAGCCGGATCCTCGGTCTTCCCAAGGCCGTCCAGGACAGCGAGACCATCGAAGGTCTACGGGAGGAGGGCATGGTCGGCGTCTACGAACTGGAGAAGGAAGACGTCGTCCTGAACGGTCCTGAGACGGAGTTGCTGATTAAGGGCCATTACCATCAAGCCTTCGAAGCGCTCATTACGCGTCTTGGCCTACAAGAGCGCGAGCAGATGGCTTGGGAGGTGATCAACGAGGCCGGCGGCAGGATCGGCTCCCGCACGCGAGTACCCTGCGTGCAGTGTGATGGTGAGGGGTCGATCCACCGATGGAAGGCGATCGAGACATGAGGTGGCTCACCAACATCAGTCGTGAGCGGGCCCAGGGAGAGCCTGACGCTCTCGACATTCGGGGCGAAGAGAGCCCCGCGATGGCCCGGAAGCACCTCAAGGAGTGGCTGAAGGGAAAGACCATCGGTAACCCCAAGCCCACGAAGGAGTACAGCGTCGCTGCGCTCAAGAAGGTAGGCCTCGTCGGCATCTACGAACCCGACTAACTAAACCCCTACTCCTCATACAGCTGGGTGGAAGGTCCTGTCGGAGCTCACCGCTCCGGCAGGGCCTCAATCTTAATTCCCCAACTGGACACCGTGCCCCTCTTCCAGGTCGAGCACGGTGTCTTTTTTACCTGCCTACTTCGCTGGCTCCTTGGCTGGCTTCTTCTTGGGCGGATCCACCGGAACGAAGTAGTGGTCGAAGAGCTGGCCGTCGAATTCGTAGCGCGCGACCTCCGTCGGCACCTTCTCCTTCGGATCCTTGGGGATGTATATGCGGAACTTGTGATATGTCCAGATGATCGTCCCCTTCTTGACCAGCCCACCGATGATGTCCTTGGTGAGCCTCATCTTCCTGCACTGGGTCCGCACGTCCTCGTTGAAGGGTTCGTATCTCATTATTTACTCCTCTCGATTCCCGCCAACGCCCGTCTCCCCCACTCACCCATTATGGCCGTGATGTCCTCTCGCTCCGCAAACGTCAAGCCTCCTTCGATCTGCTTTCGGAGACTCTCGTAGCGCGGATCAGGGTACGTCTTCTGGAGACAGTCCAGTAGTTCCAGCAACGCGGTGTTACTCGCCACCTTCTCATTGTGGAATCCCGGTGGGATCATGGTTACTTCTCCTTGAGGCTTGTCTCCAGCGGCGCATCTTCCCCAGCCTTGCCTCAGTCTATCTATCACGGTTAAGACTACGAAGGTGAGCAGGATCGGAATGATCACCAGGATTACTCCCCAGCCTCCTTCCACGTGCGCCATCACTTCGCCTCCACGGGCGAGTGATTGCTCTTGCAGCGCTGGAGTCCTTTGCTCACCGCAGGCTGCCGAATGAGGTCCTGGAAGGCCCGGATCTTGGGATCGTTCACGATCTGTACCCGCGACGGTCCCTCGGCAAGTACTTTCCCTTGGACATCCAGATGCCTCTGCCACAGCCGCCCGTCCTTCTCGTAGACCTCAAGCGTTGCTCCGTTCAGTACCCTCATGACTTCTTCTCCTCTCCAGCGTGCGCGAAGGGCTCCTTGGGCAGCGTCACCTCGGGAGGATCGAAGTCCAGCTCCTCACGCCAGCCCACGATGTCCAGCGTGGCGTAGCGGATGAGGACCTGGCCCTTGGCCAGATCATCCCGGATCTTCACCACCTCGGCGATGAAGGACACGGCGTCCTTCGCCTTCGCCGGATAATCGAATTCCCTCTCAACCATGGTGATCTCGATGTGCTGGTTGGTCTTCAGGGATTCCTTGAAGTCGACGTGCTTGGGCAACTCCCCGCCCTCCTTGACCTCGCAATTGCACAGCACCGGCGTGCCGTCCGGGTTGAGCGGGATCTGGATGCCGAACTGGGAAGGGCCGAGCGAGACCATCTTGGTAAAGCCGGGGCAGGCGAGATCGCCGAACTTGACGGCGACCATAACCGGGTTGTGCTTCTGCTCCTTCTGCGCCTCGGTGTCGATGTCCAACGTGCCCTGGTCGAGTTCTATCTTGAAGCTCATGCGGATATCTCCTCAAACAGGATCAGTTCAACTTCTGGCACAGTCACGAACCGGAATCTTGTGCCATCTACGAGCAGGTGCAGTTTGCTTCGCAGCCAGATACGCCGCCCCTCAGGGCCTTCTTCCCGAGACCAGTATCTCCTGGCCACTTCGATCTTCTTGGGGTGGAAGTCGCGCATCATCCAAGTCCGCAGCAACCGATCCGTGATACGCCCCCCGAACAGGGCCCCGGCGCCCGGCGGCACGCCATCAACCTCGACGGTCCATCCTCCAAAATCGGGATGCTGACGGGGCATCGATCGGATGATTCTCGACCCGCCATTTCTGTCGATGCGCCTTACGACGTCTCCGACGAGCAGACGCTCCCACGTGATGTCTTTCCAGACAGTTCCCTCGACGTCCAGCACGCAGATCTTGATGCCGGTCTGTTTCGGAGTCGCCAAAGCAGCACTGGGAACCACGGCCATGGCAACCGTCCCCACTCCCATCTTCAATACCTCTCGCCTGGTCTTCATGCGGAGTCTCCTATGTAAAAAGAGTCATCACAAGTTCTTTTGGAAAGTGGGCAGAGCGAAACATTTCCCCATCCTTGATCGCCTTCAAGGCAGAGGAAACCCAGCGCAGATCTCCACTCGGAGTCGAGACCCCCTTCTCGATTTTCGCCGCAAACCTGCGTGCTCCCATATTGGCCCATTTGTCCACCAACTCTCTGGTGAGGCGATTGGTCGAGAAAAAGTCGCCCTTCTTGATGGGCTCAAGCGTAACCTCCCATATGTTGTCCTCACGGCGGATCTTCGGATTCCCGATAACGCGGTACAGACTGCCCTTCTCGTCGGAGAACTCCACGACATCTCTGTCCCGGAGTCGACCCCACGTGATGTCCCGCCAAGCAAGACCGTCTGGAGCATGGACGGAGATCCTGATTAGGCTATGAGCCGCAGATAGTCCATCCTTCACGGAACAGGACGTTGTCGGTCCGCGACGAGTGGTCTTCATGCTGTCTCTTTTCCCGATTTCTCTTTCTCTCCGGACAGCGTGTCCTCGTAGGCGTCGATTGCGGCCATTCCCCCCTTGGTCATCTGGGAGATTGCCTGCCGAATGTCGTGCATCTCTCCGTGGCGCATCTTGAAGAAGCAACGGTAGATCACGTAGCCCAGCTCTGGAGTCAGATCAAAATCCCCATTGAGGACCACGAGATTACGAGCATCGAATCTATGAAGCAGGATCGGGTTGGAGCTTGGCGTCACGATTTGGTTTGGGCCGTGGACGTGATGAGTTTCGGCCCATCTCTCCCCCTGAACCATAGATCCCGCAATGATGATGATCATGCTGTCCTCTTCACAGGTTCCTGAACCTTGGGAAAAGCCACGGTCTCCCACGTCTTGAAGCGGATGAGGTCGGCGATGTGGTCGAAGTAGAGCTGCTGGGTATTGAAGATGTGAATCACCTTCTTCTTCCTATCACCGAGAGCAACGTTCTCCTTGGCGACGATGGGCAGGACCAGGCTCTTCTCGAACCACTCCCGGAAGTCTTGGGGGCCGTTCAAGAAGTCGCCCTTGAACAGTTCCATCTCCGTCCTCTCGATCATGCCACTGCCGAGCGTCGAGTATCTGGAACGCGCCATGGCGGCCGCCATATCCTCACCCGGCTCCTTCACGATGTCGAGCTTGGTCACCGTGCGCCGGATGATTCCCCGGTTGTGGTCGTGAATCGCGAACGATTCCTTGAGCGCTTCGCTGGCACACCAGCTGATGTACGACCGGATGATTTGGTCATCGAGCCTCGTGTTGCCGTCGATCATGTCCTTGAGGAAGATCCGGAGGATCTCCGTGCGCTTGGTCGGATTCAGAGAGTCGGCGAACCCGACGAGCGCGAACAGGCACTCATCGCATCCACCCGCAGCGTGTGTGAGGGTCTCCGTCTTGTAGGATTTCGGGGGATACTTCGGGTGGTCGGAGAAGAAGGAACAGTCCCTCGAATACCTCCGGACCAGTGCCAACTTACTCAGCGGCCGTGGGGTTGCGTCCGGACTTGGATACTTCTCCCCTTCACTCATGCGGAGTCTCCCATCAGTAAAAACACCAAGGAAAGAACAGCGCTGGAGATCAAGGCGAGAGCCACCAGCGCCCACAGAACTTCACGCCACTTCTCCTTCTCGTACTCGGTCATTGCTGATTTGCCAAGTTCAGCCAGAACTCCATAGACGTACCGAAAGCATTGGACAGGCCAATGGCTACCACCTTGGTCATTCCCGGTGAGCCGTTACACACCTCCCGTATTCGTACCTTCTTGATCTGGGAACGCTCCTCAAGGTCGTCCATTGTCCACCCGCGCTCATAAAGCTCGTCGCGGATCACCTCGCCAACGATCATGCAGCCTCCTCGGGGCGGAACTCGGTCACTTCACCACGCCCGCCCATGTGCGTGATGTGGACGGCGCGCGCGGCTTCTTCGGAGTCGTAGACGATCACGGACGTCGGCCACGAGACGATGCACTTCCCGCTCGTCAGCACAACCACGTCAGCCTTGCGTTCGCCGCCACGCCACATTCCGTACAGTTTCATCAGGCGGTCTCCAGACTCGGCATCACGATGTTCATCCACTTCCCATTGCCGACGATGTACCGATCCTTTGCGATCATCCTGCGGCCCGGGTCCCCACTGTCATTCTCGTTCTCCTCTGTGCTCTTCTCACAGAACTCGTGAAGAGCCTTCGTGATCCTCTGCACCGTGATCTTACCTGGACCACGGAGCTTCCAGTAAGCAGCCAGGGCCTCGTCCGATCCAACTGGCCCCTTCAGGTCAATCTCTTGATTCTCCTTCAGGCCGGGTCCCGCAATGAGAATCTTTCCGTCGAGCCTGATAACCTCCCCCTCCTCGACTTCGCTTTCAGGGAGTTCTATCCAGCTGGCCTTCCCTTCCAGGTCGAAAACGATCACGTCAATCATGCAGCCCCCTCCTTCGGCTTCGGCATGGCGGCCAGAATGTCCTTGACCATCATCTCAGGCTGGTCGGTCGCGCTCTTCGGCAGCAGCACGCGCTGTTGTATCTTGTCGAATGGCATGTCGTCATTGAGCAGCGCGTAGTAGAAGATCCTACCAACGTCTTCAGCTTTACGGAAGTTTCCTGACACCTTGACCTTGTAGATGCCGAGCAACTCCTTCGCCTGGCGGTAGCACCGAACCTTCTTCTCATCCACCGTCTCCTTCGGCTTGGGCTTCTCAGGGGGTGGCGGCGCCGCGGTGGGAGCAGCCTCATCCCCGCTGGGGATCTGCGGAGGTGGCACGTCCTCGGTATTCAGGGACTCCTCGAACGTGATAGCCTCCGGCTTCGAGATCGACATGCTCCCGTCCTTTCCCATCCTCTTCAGGAGCAAGTTGCCGTCGAGTGTCTCGTTATCGTGCTCATCCCGCTTCATCGCAATGGGGACCAGCTTCATCGCCTTGGCCGGCCCGACCATGACGGACAGGTTGGACAGCTTCACGATGTCAGGCAATTTGGAGGCGATGACCTCCTTGACCCGCTTTTCCTCCTCATCATCGCTCATGCCCTCGGTGGCGTACTCGTGGAGCATCCTCATGATCTCCAGGACCAGCTTGGCCCGCTTGTTGTCGTCGCGCTCCAATCCCTGGCCGTAGAAGTTCGCCTGATCGACGAGCGCGTTCACCACGCTCTGGCGGTTGTTGCTGATGTTGATGTTCAGCTTCTTGAGGAGGCGCTTCTGCCTGCGGACCTTGACGCTGGCCTTCCCGCCGGCGGAGTTGCGTTTCTTCTGCTTATTCTTCGAGTCAGGGTGGTGGGTGACGCAATACCAGTTCCCGCTCTTGGACTTCTTCAGCGCGCGGGTGTGGTTGCACCCCTTGTGGACACAGATCTTTTTAGACATTGTTAAGACTTCTTTTCGCTCGTATCCAACACGCCTAAGTACTTGACTGTCAAGAATTATACCCCTCTACCAAGACTTCAAAGTCCTCATTTGCGTTAAGTCCGTCCGGTGTCGCGACCCTCCCATACGGCCTGTTTTTGAGGTATAAGAACTCTGTAGAGAAAGCGCATCTATTCCAAAAGACCTACATGGAGGTGCTTTATGAGGCGCTAACCAATGCTGACCCGGAGCTGCGACCGGGGTAGGCCTGTGTGGGGGTTCACCCCCCTGCACAGGCTTTTTTTTAACTGGGTGGTTCAGGCGGAGAGAGAGGTTACTTGGCCGAGCCGTCGTTTGATCCGGGCGGCGAGCTGACTCGTCCGGGACTCGGAGAGGTGAAGGATCTCGCCGATCTTCTTGAGAGTGAAATCATTGATGAAGTACAGCGTGCAGATCTGGCGGTCACGAAGCGAAAACCTGCTCATGAGCTTCTGCATCTGGTCCCTGGAGCAGGCGGTCTCCCAAGGATTACGAGCCCTCCTGTCCCGAGTCAAGCTCATGAGGGTGTCCCCCTCCTCACCCGCCCTCATCTGAACCTCTTCGGGGACATAGGCGATGTACTCCTGCATCTTGATTTTCTCGACCATCTTCTGGGTCGTCCGCATTCCCCGAGCAATCTCGTGGGTGGTGGGATCACGCTCAAGCTTCTGTCTCAGGGAACTGACGGCCTCACGATACTTGCTGATCCTTCTAAGGGAGAGACGAGGCATCCACGAATACTCCCGGAGCCCATCGATCATCGCTCCCTTGATCCGAAGGTAGGCGAAGCCAGGAAAGCTCACCTGTCGCTTGGGGTTGAACCGCTTCACCGCCTCCATGAGGCCGAAGACACCTTCGTTGATGAGGTCCTGGACCGGGGTGTTGAGGGGCAGGCGCTTCACCAGCTTGTTGGCGATCTTATGGACGAGGGGGAGGTACTCCTCCACCATGGCGTTCCGCTCCTCGATGTTCATGAGTCGAGAATTCTATCACGTTTCCGGGCGAGATCTAGCCCAGATTTCACCGCGTTTTTACGCCGTTTTTACGTCGTATTTACGCGTCCTTTTCCGGGCAGATATTGTGTAACACCATGCTGCTTCCCCCGCTTTGCATCTGACCTACCACCCTGGACAGGAAATGAGCATCAAGGACTTGGAGGCTTCTCCCTCCGTTTCGTTTCCGTCAGGCTGTTGATGGCGTACCCAAGCTCCACCACCATCCCCATGGCCAGAGGCTCGTGCGGGGTCCCGGTCAGCTTCTTCTGGAGTTCCTTCGCATCGGCGTGGACGTTCTCCAGCCGGTCCACGGCGCCGCGCGCCACGCTCCGCTCGTTGCGGGTGCTGAGCCAGGACGTCCGCTTCTCGTCCAGGGCGTCATAGACGAAGCGAAACCAGTCCAGATCCGAGTCGTTGACCTTGAAATCGATGACCTTGGCGTGGGGAGGGGGCTGATGGGTCTCGTTCAGGCAGACCCGGAGGTCGTTGATGTGGAGCTGCTTGAACTCGTCGGTCTCCTTCACCTCCTTGGGGAGGGCGCCGCCGCACATCGAGTCCATGGCCCTGCGCTTGAAGATACAGGTGGGATGGGGACACCACGACGGCCGCTCCTGCTCGTAAATCGTTCCTTCAGCCATTTTGTGGACCTCCTTCTCTCAGAGCCTCCTGGGTGGGCCTCACATTGCCCGTACGCTACCCTATACGTCTCCATGACCACCGGATCTGACACAAATCGTCATCGCGTTAGAAGGGAACTGTGGGCGTCTGAGTGGGCATCCTCACGTCACCTCCTGAGTGGTTGATACTCAGGCACTTACGTCGGTAGGAATATTATTCACCCGGTTCTTGATTCCCACGCCATTCTCACTTGTGGGGGCGCACTAGAAGCCCACAATGCCCCATAGGAGCGTGTCCAGAATATTCCTAGCCCTGTCGGGTGGTGCCCGTGTTGGAGATCTCAGGGCTCATGCTGATCCCCTCCGTCAGTCCCCCGGGGATGTGCTGGCTAGAGGGACGGGAGAGCCGGTTGCGCGAGAGCCGTACGGCTGCGGTGGCTTTCGTGGCCTTCTGGATCGGCGCGTCGAGGGCGTGGAGGGGGAAGTTGAGCCTTCCGACGGAGCCACCGATGACCGCAGCGGCTTTGTAGTAGGCCTGCTTATACGTGGTCCCGAGCGTGTTCATTGTTTCTTCGGAACCAGTATACCACTGAGCTTCCCCGAGAGGTTCGGCGGCGTCCACTGGTTCTCCAGGACATGCCGGCACACGGCCTCGATTCCCTCCTCCCAGACGGGAAGGTGCGGGATGTTCGAAAGATCCGATCGCGTCCGGGCCTCGTCGTTGTCGATGCACACGACGGCGCCCGTCTTCCGGTAGACCGCCTGGCCCATGCAGAGCACGACCTTGCGCTTCGAGAGGGCTTGGATTGCCGCCGAAGAGTTGACGGTCGCCACCATGTCGAACCTCTTCAGGACCTCGTCCATGTTCCTGGATGTGTCCCAGACGCACTTCTTCGATCCGTTGACGAGGTTGATGATCGCCTTGGAGGGCTTCGAGAGCGGGTGCTTGCGGACGACGAGCCGCTGCGGCGCGCACTTGATCAGGTGGGCGAGCGCGGCCGCCATCGTCTCGAACCACGGGCTGTAGAACTTGATCTGGGAGTCCACCTCGTGCTGAAGGAAGACGAGGATCTCCTTCTGGTTCTTGATCTTGACGTGGATCTTTCGCTCGAACGCGACGTGGTGACCCGCCCACGAAGCGCCGGCGTTCACCCCCCTGTGGTCGACCTGCCAGGTGTTCCAGTGGGGCAGCCAGCCCAGTTCGCAGTGGTAGACCGGCATCCCCCGCTTCTCCCATACGTCGATGGCCTTCCGATTGACGGCGGCAAGGCCGTTCCAGACAAATCCGACGTCGGCCAGAGGGGGAGGATGAGAAGCGCCGGCGAGACGCTTAGGCCAGTTGCGGAAGATCCCGTTCCACCAGATGACGTCGTGGCCCATGCGACGGGCCGTCGTGCTGACGAGACCGAAGAACTTCTTGATCTCCGGGAGGTTGTGCTTTTCAAGAACGATCTTCACCGGCTGATATCCACGATGGACTTCATTCCCCTTCGGCGCCGGACTTGAGCGTGTGGTGACGGTCCGATCACGATCTGCCCCTGCTTGTAGTGCCATTCGTGACCGCTGGCGCACTTGGAATCGGCGATCCTGCACCTGCAGGTCATGACCCGCTGCGCGCCACAGACAGGGCAGGAGACCGAAGCCGTCTTCTTCTGGGCACGGGCACGCCGATCGTGCTCCGCATCGAACTGCTTCATCGTGATCTCACCGCGGCCGAAAGCCTTGAGAAGATCTGCCTGCATGAAGATCGCGTGCTTGATGATCTCCGCCTTCTTGGGCTTAACCGTTTCGGGCAGCTTTCCCCGCTTCTTCTTCGGGATCCGGGCGTGCTCCTTGAGCTTCTTGACGGACATCCCAGTGACGGTCTCCTCCCCATCCCGGGCCCGACGCAGCTCCGCTCCCATGAAACGTTGCTGCCTCATGCTCACGGCGGGGGCGATCTTCTCCATCGACAGCTTCGTGGTCATCCCAAGCGTGTTCATGAACTCACCGCCTTGAAGGCTTTCTGGGTCGCGTACGTCCCGCCGGCGAGGAGCGCGCCGATGCCCACGCGTGCGGCGATGTTCACGCCCTTGACCGCGAGGAGTCGGTCGGTCAGTTGCTTGCCACCGAGGCCTCGAGCCCGCCGGCCGACCACCTTGAACCGCTTGTCACGCAGGAAATCCGAGGGCAGAACGTCACCGGGCTTCTTTCCAGCGACGTTGATCCCCGTCACACGATGGAGAGGACGGGATGCCGTCGTCGAGCAGATGGGGCCGACGCAGTGGGGGACGGCCTTGGTCTTCCTGACCGTCTTCCGCACCTGTGGCACGAAGATGTCCTTGGCCCACGCCTTCGCGGCCTGGCCCGCCCCGTAATGCCGCCCCGGGCGCTCAGCGATGCTCTTGCCGGCCTGTGCGATCGCGCCGCGCTGCTTTGCCGTGGTGCCCTTCAAGCGAAGGGCGACGGCGTTGTACCCC